>Ga0208902_1000274_pt1 | contig 29092 bp, 28 predicted proteins | sample AntAceMetag02UKH_FD_184767 | JGI IMG/M metagenome (GOLD analysis project Ga0208902, IMG submission 184767) | Saline lake microbial communities from Ace Lake, Antarctica - Antarctic Ace Lake Metagenome 02UKH (SPAdes) (version 2) | ecosystem: Environmental > Aquatic > Non-marine Saline and...
GAGTGTTTTCGAAGGGAGACGCCGATTACATCGGCTCCTCCAGCCGTCGCCAACCTGTGCGGCGTAGCTTTAGCGAAGACGTAGGCTATGGCGGGCACAGCAGGGCGAACGGACGAAATAAAATATCCCGTTCGTGGTGAGGAGCGAGCAGTTTATGCTAGCATCTCGTACCATACGAACCCCTTTAAAATGAAGAAAAATGGAGGTTTTTCGCATGTATAAAAAACTATTACTGACTATTGGATTATTAGCTATTTTGCCGACCCAATCAATGGACTTGGGAACATGGCGAAAACTTAAAAACCGTGCAACGAGTTCACCGTGGGCAGATGATTTATCAAAATATCGATCTGACATAGACAGACCAGGCTGGTTTTCACGTTTATTGTTCAATCCAACATCTGCATCAACGCTTATATCTTTGGGCACACTTAACGCACGGGAAAAACTTAATGGCTCCGATCTAGATGAGGGCAGCAAAGATGCGATAGAAGAAGGTACAAACTTATTATCTTTATCCCTCCACATTATTTCATCATTTAATAGACTTTATCCAAAAACAAAGGTTTCTCGTTTGCCATATGGTGCTCAACAATTTGCAGAAGCAAACGTTAATGAGCAAGATAAGCGCACATGGGCTATATACGGATTACGTAGCACACTAAAATTTGGAGTAGAACTTGCACCAACTGCTGTCCAACATTGCATGGGTCCTGAAAAAAGTATTGCTATCGATAGCATTTTCACATTACTTGCTAACAGAATAGACACAACCCTTTGCCCATACAGTGACCAAGAAACAGCTGATGGAATGGTATGTGGAAAATGCATCCAAGAGGCAGCTTCAGTTGTTCCTCGATCAAACTCTGAAAAAGGCCGCGAATGGCATCAAAAAGGACATAAATGTCGTGAAGAACTTGAGGCAATAGCTCATGAAAAAACGGATGTTCCTTGCGACCATCACAAGAAACCAGAAACCACAGTATGTTGGCGAAAATGGTGGCAAAGATTGTGGCGGAAATAAATAACTGACCTCCGATATTACAACCCCGTTGCACTTCCTTTTTTTACTCGTTAGATTTAATAAAAAGTGTGATGGGGTTTTCGATGAAAAAAATTGTTTTTGCCATTATTATCATGCACAGCTCTGCAAACTATCCTGTAAATACAATTCTAAATGTCATAGGACTTGCATGCATAATCCAAGGCTCAAGTCTTAATATTCCACTTATCGGCAGAGACCGTGATATAAAACTCAAAAAAATAGCCTTCGGGTTCACCTGCTTATTCATCTCAAAGCTATTACGATTAATGAAAAAAAAGACAAAACAACAGTATTATCCTAACCAGGACTATCCTGAACAGGACTATCCTGAACAGGATTATCCTAAGCAAAAATATGAAAAAGAGCTTGCCTCTTTATTTTATTATTGATATTACAACCCGATGCAACAGGATGTTGCCGGTCCAACTGGCCCTTCGACTACGCTCCCAGCCGTCGCCAAGGCTATGGCGGACACGGCAGGATGAGCGGTTTTTCTACCAAAACTCTGGTTAGCACCAGCGATGTTACAACCCGATGCAACAGGATGTTGCCGGTCCAGCGGGACGCTGGTGGGGGTTAGAATGAATAACTAGCTTCCTGTTAATTTATTATAAGGTTATATTTCGTTTCCTCTCCCGAATCAATTCGGAAGTTTCCACGAAAGAAGAATTATTATGAGAAACTATCTCTTTTGTTAAAAACTTTCCGTCAACCCACTTGGTCGTTCCATCCACAAGACACCGCCTCACTTGGACTTTGTCTACTTCAACACCCAAAAAGGACGATCCTCTAAGATCTACATTTTAAAATTTACACCCACTAAACTTTGCGTTAGTAAAATCAACTTTCATCTTACAATTTTTAAAAGTAAAGTTGGAAAACGTTCCATTAATCATACCAACAACTGTTGGCTTGGTATTAGGCGTGCACCAAATTGTCTCTTCCATCCCAATTAATGTGCTACTCAAAAGTAAAGACGCACCTAATATAACTTTGTTCATATTTGATCCTTATTTGTCAAACATTTCTGGATGCATCGTATGCCACGGAGTCACTTGTTCATATGCATGTCCCACTTGAAAAAGAAGCTCTTCACTTAAGTGCGGACCAATTAGTTGGAACCCAACAGGTAAATTATTTTTGGTAAAACCACACGGTAACGCCAATCCAGGAACGCCGGCAATATTGGCAAAACAGGTAAAGTAATCCATCAAATCCATTTGCAAATGATTATCCGCAAATGTTCCTACCTTAAATGCTGGTGCCGCTTGCGTTGGCGCCAAGAAAAGATCCACATCATTAAACGCATCAGCAATCTGTGCGCGCATTAACCGTTGTGCTTTTTTTGCATTGGAATAAAAATCAGATGCATGACCTGCAGATAACACATAGTTACCAATAAATATTCGATTGCGCACCTCATCACCAAAGCCGTCATGGCGAGTCCACTTATACATTTCATCAAGTGTTTTTGCATCTTTGTGACGATATCCATACCGAACACCATCAAATCGCGCTAAATTTGATGCAGCTTCTGCACGACTTAAAACAAAGTACACCGCAGCACCATAATCAATTGCAGGAATTTTTATAAACTTAATCTTGGCACCCAATTTCTCAAGTTCCTTAATTGCCAGTGCGACAAGATTCTTAACCTCAGGATCCATGCCTTCAGCATTCAACATATTTTCAAGTACGCCAATTGTTAAACCTTCAGGCAATTTACCATCTAATAATTTCGTATAATCTTGCTTATGAACAGGCAATGAGGTTGAATCTGCTTTATCTTTTCCTGCCAAAACGGAAAGAACAAGCGCGTTATCTTTGACGGAACGTGTTGCAATGCCAATTTGATCAAGTGACGATGCATAGGCAACAAGACCATAACGAGAAATCAATCCATACGTAGGTTTTAATCCAACAATCCCGCAAAATGCCGCTGGCAAACGAACTGAGCCACCAGTTTCAGAGCCAAGAGCCCATGGCACAAGTCCTGCAGCAACTGATGCAACTGAACCACCGCTTGATCCACCAGGCACACAATCTACATTCCATGGATTATATGCTTTTCCATACGCTGAAAACTCATTTGATGCACCCATCGCAAATTCATCCATATTCGAGCGGCCAATTAACAGCGCACCTTCGGCCATTAAACGCTTAGACACTGTTGCATCATACGGCGATACAAATCCTTCGAGAATTTTAGATGCACATGTTAATCCACGATCCTTTTGCGAAATGTTGTCTTTAAGGATACCGGGAATACCAGCAAGAACACCTTCTGCCTTAAGACTAAGGCTGTTTGTCCGTGATAAAATTGAATCTTTATCAAAAATCTCTATCGCAACATTTAACTGCTTATTAAATTTATCAAAACGATCAATATAAAATTGTAAAAGCTCTTCCCGGGAAATTTCATTATTGGAAAGGGATTTTTTTAATTCATCGATTGAAGCAAACGCTAAACTTTTCATCCGTTTTTACCTCGTTGCTTATAAAATTTTAGGAACAATAAAAAAGTCATCGTCTTCTTCAGGGGCCTGCTCTAAAAGTGGGCCTGCATCGCAAGCACAAGCCGTATCATCACGCATTATATTCACGTTTTTGCCTGAAGGCTCATCTGCATCTTCTCCAATCTGACAAACACGCTCTGCATAGGTCAAAACAGCCTGAAGATGATCAATCAAACCACTAACTTCAGACTCTTTTATTTCAAGCTTCGACATTTCGGAAATCTTCATAACCTCTTCGCGCGTGATTTTCATACGTGTGATTCCTCATCTGCTCGTCTTGCCCAATCTCCACTTCGAAAACGACGAATATAGGCAATACTCATTATTCCGTTACCTATATAAAACATAGCATAAATTAAAACAAATTTCATTACGGGATCTGATATTGGCAGCAACGATACCGCATACGACAATGGACAAAAGAAGCCAAAACAAACAAAGATTCGTACCCACATCACACTACGAACATCCCCTGAACCACGCAACGCACCAGACAAAATCAATTGCAATAAATCAAAAAAAACAAATAGTGCCAATAAAGAAAAGGCCCTTGAAGAAAATGCAGTAAATAAATTTCTTTGATCAAAAAACCTAATAAAAACTTCTGGATACAATGAAAGTACTGCCAGTAACGCAAAAACCATTAACGATGTTAAAAATACAACCTTTTTTATATTAGCCGAAATATCAAACCACTTGCGCTTACCAAAATCGTTACTTACAAGTATCGTAATGATTTGCGCAAATGCCATAGCAGGCAAAAAGGCAAAGCGCTCCATGTCCTTAACAACAGTATAACTAGCAATTGCATATTTACCCATCGGAGCAATCATTTTGCTCAACCAAATATAGGCAGCCGCAACCGTTGCCTTATCCAAAACAATTGGCCATGTTAAATTCAAAATATGCTTCATATGATTAATATCAGAAATTTTACTAAATAGTTTAATAGAATAACGTCGACGCTCGGAACTCAAAAGGATATAAGACAAAAGTAAAACTAACATGACAAAATATTGTATCACTGTAGCCCAAGCTGAACCAAGTAATCCCAATTTAGGAAATCCTCCAATCCCAAAAATCAAAAGGTAATCAAGAACTATAAATACAAATCCACCAATAACAAAAACATACATCGGCGTCCTTGTATCTTTCAAACTACGCAAAAAAGCAACACAGGCAAAATATAAAAATAAAAATAAAATACCAATTGCACGCACCTTTAAAAATGGAACACCTATTGCGACCATCCTTGAAGGCACACCAAGAAAGCTATAAATATAATAAGCACCAAAATATAAAAATACAGTAAAAAAAATGCCAACAAAAGTTATCAACCAAAAAGCATCACCGAACGATTGTCCAACCTTTTTACTATCCCCGGTGCCATTATATTGACCGCACATAACAGTAATACTTAATGCCATTGCTTCTGCTATTTTAATAATAAAATGTAAAAAATTATTGCTTAACCCAAGCGTTGCATACTGGCTAGTTGATTTTAAATCTGCAATAAAGTGGGCATCAAGTAGATATAAAACTGAATAAAGAACAAGAGTCGTTATAAATTCAGGAAAAAAGTAACATAAAATTTTAGAATAACTTTCTCCATGCGTTTGGTTCCAAAGACCTTCCAAATAACTGGTAACAAGACTCTTGCGCACGGAAACTCCTTTATCATTGCTGTTATACTTAACCCACGCCTAGTATAATTGTTTATCTCTCTTGTACAAGAGGGTTTTGTAATTTAATGAGACGCCGCTTGCGACCTTCAACATGATACTCCCATTCGTTTGAACAGAATCGTGAAACTTTTTTGACTGGTTCCCAATTACGTGACGCCCAATATATTAGAGAACGATCTTTATAATGACACGATGGCTTAAACATACGTATAAGCTCAATAGGATCAAGTGATGCGCGAGAACAAAAAAGTTCAATATCATAATCTGTTTTGCGCAAGAAAGTACGCCAATCCAAAGGAATAATTGTAACGTTATCAAGCTGTAGCACATCAACAAGATGTTCTAAAAACTCAATCTTTTTTCTATTTATTTCAATCAAATAGATCGACAAATGTGGAAATAAAATTTTAAGCGGTATTCCGGGAAAACCACCTCCCGTTCCTACATCACAGGTAGTTTTAACCTTAGAAAAATCAATAAAATTTGAACTTTGCAACGAATCATCAAAATGTAAATCAATGACATCTTGACCATCTTCAATCGCTGTTAAATTTATCCGTTCATTCCACGATTTAAGTTCAGCCATATAACGATGAAACTGCTCTATTTGTTGATCATTTAAATTATAATGCTTCACAAAAACACGCCAAATACTGTGCAATGGTATTCTTTTCATGTAACCCTCTATAACTATGGCGTTAACCAATAAAACAATGTTAGTATATCAAAATAAGAAGAATGAGGCGAAGAAAAGGAGTTGTAATGAGGAACCTTTTCATATGCGCACTCTGCATAACATCGCTATATGCAGAAACGCCCTATACTGTTAACATGTTTATTAAAGAATATCCATACGAAAAAAACCAAAATGAACAAGTAGCAATCGATCCACTAATTGTACCTAAAAGTATGATGAAAAAGGCTTTCTATCAACCAGTCACAAGTGGCATCTATGGCACCTACAACGGCTATCTTGCACCATCAAATCAATTTGGACTAATATCATTCCCACGACAAACACAACGCGCACAATTTAATCTAGTTATCACACCAACAATCAAGCCAACATTTTTACTTGATAATACAATTAATCAATGGCACATTACAGATCATAAACAAACCTCCATGTTCCAAGTAAAACAACAAAAAGATGTTGAAACAAAATTGTATTATTGGAAAGTACAACAAACGAATCTACCAAAAGATTCTGCCATCCCATTGCACTCAATTGTTATTTTATCAAAATCAAAAAACATATATGCACCACTTGGAGTGACTGTTACTAAAAAACTTCCAAATTTAGTACTACCGCCAATTTATGCAAAGCGTGGGCTTGATCACATCAAGCAGGCATTATTTGTGTTAAAAATTAAACAATTTTTTGCTCCAGTCAAAAAGCTTGTTAAAGCAGACAAACTATCACGCCAAATGATTATTACAGCATAGTTTTATATCATGCAAAAACCATGTTAAACTTATGAACTTAGAAAAAAAGGACCTTATATGAAACTGCAAATTTCATTTGATATGACAGACATAAATGAAGCTGTTACAATCGCAAAAAAAGTAGAAAAATACTGTGACCAAATTGAAGTTGGCTCACTCCTCATGTACCAATATGGAATTCAAGCAATCAAAGCTTTTCGCGAAGCTTTGCCAGGGAAAACTATCGTTGCAGACACAAAAATTATTGATCGCGGAGAAGAAATAACCAAACTTATCGCCCACGCAGGCGCTGATTGGCTTACAGTAATGGGAGGAACTAGTAAGCACGTACTTTATGCTGTCGCTCGGGCATCAAAACAACACAAGATCAAAGTCATGGTCGATCTCATCGACGCTGACTCCCCAGGTCAAACAGCAATGGATGCCCACGCCTTTGGTGGCGATGCAATTCTCATGCACAAACCGTATGATGAAGACGAGTCGCTCCATTTTCTTGACCAGTGGGATCTCGTGCGCGGTAACACAAAATTGCCTATATTTATTTCTGCAAAAATCAATCACAGCAACATTCAGAAAATTCTTAAATTAAATCCTGACGGCATAGTTGTTGGACGCGCAATCACACAAGCAGATAATCCACTACAAGAAGCAAAATACTTTTATAATTTATGTAAAAAACAGGCTTAGCCTGAATAAAGACCCAAAAAAAATCTGAGGCTTCTACTTTATTTAACGTGAACTCGACGTAAGAAAACTAAAAAATTGATACAATTTTCCTCAAATCACCCCATGCGTTGCTACTTCGGGTAAGGAAAAAAATCAAAAACCCGTTCGTGGTGAGGAGCGAGCAATTAATGCGAGCGTCTCGTACCATGACGAACGGAGAAGATTAATCATGTTCGCACCCGGAGTTTATCCTGAGTATTCTCGAAGGGAGACGGCATTTGACAATGCCTCCTCAAGGCGAACGGAAACGGCTTGTTATTTCTTTACTTTAAACAAACATTCTTAGATCGCGTTTACACAATTTAAGATCGTTGCTGTTCGTAAAGATCTAGTAACTCTTTAACCGATGTTGTTCCGTACCGATCTTTATCGTCACGATAACGCAAAAAACGTGGAAAACGTAACGCAAACCCTACTGCAACAGACCCCGCCTGAACAGACCCCGCCTGAACAGACCCCGTCTGAACCGGTCTCGCCTCGACAGGTTTCGTTCGTGAAGATACTTCACCATGCCCTGCCGTATGATTTGGCGATCGTGTTATTTCATCCGCAGTTACTTCAATCACAATGTCAGGTTGAATCCAAACATCTGGATATAAGTCTTTCTGACATTCAACATTTTTAGGTTTTTCTTTAACCGAAATTGAGTCGCAACGCTTCTTTATAGCGCGCCACTCCTCATCAGACAGTCCAGTCCCAATCTTTGCAACCGTCTGAAAACAGTCACGTTTTTTATTATAAGCCCCAACTAATAACGCCCCTATCCCAAAAGCAGCTCTTTTACCTCTTCCATAATAATATCCTAAAACTATACAATCGATCGTATCAAGAAGATGCCCTTTTTCTAAGCGTTTTAACTTTATCCAATTGAAGTTTCGCTTGCCAGGCCGATATGGTGAATCGGGCCGTTTCACCACAACCCCTTCTAATCCCTTGCTTATTTGACGTAAAAAATAATCCTCCAATTTAGTGGCATTTTCAACAAAAACTTCTTCCGTTACCCCAACAATTTGTTTATCTACTGGTGATTTTTTTATCAAATCAGTCAACATTTTTCGACGTTTGGTTAATGTTTGAGAAAATAATTCTTCTCCATTAAGATACAAAATATCAAACAAAAAAAGTTGCAAAGGCAATTCTTCCATTGCTTCATCGATACCATGCTTACGTTTTCGTTTCACTGTTTCCTGAAATGGCATAAAATGACCGGTGCTCGGATCGAAGGCGATAGCTTCACCCTCAAAAATTACTGTATCGGCATCAATATCTTTAAGCGCATTAACCAAATCTGGACACATGCCTGACATATCGTGAAGGTTACGCGAAAAAAAATGAATGATCGGTTCTTTTTTGCGCTTATCAATATGAATTTGCAAACGAAATCCATCTAATTTCGGCTCAGCAGAACATGGACCAATTTTTTCAATAATTGCTTTTGGCGACGATAACCGTTCCGCAGCGGCTAGTCGAATTGGAATGCCAGGCGTGACCTTCATTTTTTCTATGCCTGCAATGCCATCCTTTTTAACCACCGATGCAACATACCCTAAATCGGCACAACAGTTATATGCACTTTCAATCTTCTTCGATAACGATTTATCACCAACAAGCATCCACGAAAATGCATCAACTAAGGTCATATCTGAAAAACCAAGCCGCAACGTGCCCAAAACAATACGTAAAATAAACTTTGCCGCCGTTGGACTTACACTTCCTAATAAAGCAACAAGGCCAGACTGTTTTGCTTCTTGAGATCCTTCGCCACTTATCAATGCAATACGCTCCAGCTCTTCATACACATCTTCAATCGATAATGTTTGCGAGCTAGGCCAAGTATAATTCGAAAGTAATGCAGCAACATCTGCAACATCTTTAATGTAACTTTTCACATCACTCTCATCAATTCCTAAAAGTTGCGCAACAACTTTTAATGCACTTTTTCGCGCAATACCGAATTGAACATTTTTATATGGAGGATTTAATTCACCAAGACAAAAATAAGAAACAATTTGTGCTTCACGTACAGATAACTCTTTAAACAAATCGCTCAACATCTCGGTCATCTCTAACCGAGAGCTCTCTCCTTCTAAACGCTCAAACCATTGAGCTAAATCATTAAAATTCATGTTTTCTAATAATTCCATTTAAAAACAACAGAAAATAATAATATGCACCATACAAAGAACTACCAACTGCCCCTGCCAGTAATACATAATAACCAGTCAATGAAAGCAATGTCACATGGCAACCATACGGAGATAAAACATATGCAATAAAAATAACCTGCAACCAGGTTTTAATTTTCCCATATTGTGAAACTTCAATTGCAATTGCATGCTCACAGGCAATATGACGTAAAGCCATAACGAACACTTCACGCAACACAAAAACAGTTACCCATAAAAAGCTAATCGCATCAACAGCCTGTAAAACAATTAACGTTGAGACTATCAAAAATTTATCTGCAACAGGGTCTAACAATTGCCCCAACTTCGATGTCTTGTTAAGGCGACGCGCAAGAAACCCGTCTAATAAATCAGTTAGACTTACCAATAAGAAAAGAATAACCAAAAAGATATGGGCCCACATACTATCCAGTGGCCACAATAAAAAAATTAAAAACGGCAACACAAGAGGTGAACCCAAACGTATCATCGTTAAGATCATCGGAATATTATAATCTTTTTGAAACATGTCAGCCCTCTCAACTACCAGGCAAGATTTTGGTAGCGGCGCAGGGACTCGAACCCCGGACCTACGGATTATGATTCCGCCGCTCTAACCAACTGAGCTACGCCGCCAATCCACGTATAAGTATACTAAATACTAAGTTTTTGTACATTTTTGGAGATCCACAACTCAAAAATTGACCGTAAGAAAAACAAGCCTGTAATTAAGGTTGTGATAATACCTATCATCAAGGTAACCGCAAATCCTTTAATCGGGCCAGACCCAAACCAATACAACACAGCGCCAACAATAAAGGTCGTTATATTTGCATCCAAAATCACACGCATTGCCCCATAAAACCCTTGCCTCACAGCTTGTGGAATAGGCAATCCTTGCGCGAGCAGTTCTTTTATTCTTTCATAGATCAAAATAGAGGAGTCAATTGCCATGCCAACAGTTAACACTAAACCGGCAATACCTGGCAATGTCAGCGTCCCACCAAACAACCAAAGGAAAAAAAGCACTAAAATTAAGTTATAAACCAACGCACAAAATGCAAACAACCCCGAAAGCTTGTAATAAAAAAGACTAAACATGAAAACTAGCGCCAATCCAACGAGACATGACAATAAGCCACGTTTAATTGAGTCAGCTCCAAGCCCTGGTCCAATGTGCCGTTCTTCCTCAAATGTTACCGGCGCACTAAACGCACCAGACCTCAACATTGCTGCTAATTCCTTCCCTTCTTCTTGAGAAAACTGACCAGTAATTTGTCCTTCTCTTCGAATGGAACTTTGAATTGTTGCGTGAGAAACAACCCTTTTATCTAGAACGGTACCAAGTAGTCGACCAATATTTTGTGAAGTAAGCTCATGAAAACGATCTCCACCTTCATTGTTAAACTTGAATGTTACGGCCATTTGGGGATTGCCCATCTGGTCATGCTGTGGTCGAGCGGCAGCCTTAAGAAGATAGCGCCCAGTTACTTCTGAATAGTCAGGAACCAAGAAATACGCACGCTCATTATGATCGCGCCCTTCTAAAACTTCCATGCCTTCAGGAATCTCACCATCAAACTCATCAAGCAGTTCTTCCCTCGTTGCCTTGGGTCCCGCCTCAATAAGACGAAACTCTAACATTGCTGGAGTACCAATCATCTTTTTTGCTTTTATCGGATCATGCACATTTGGCAACTCAATCACAATGCGATCTTTGCCTCGCGAGTACACAGGAACTTCCTCAACGCCTGTTGCATTCAAACGCGTACGCAAGACCTCTTCATTTCCCACTACGGCAGCTTTACGTATAGCTTCATCCTTTTTATCTGAAAATTTAATTGTTAAGACATCCCCAGACAATGAAAATTTAAGATCTTTAGAGTTTCGCGAAGGCCCATCCTGATATTCTTTTTCAATGTATGATTGCGCTTTCAATGCATCTGCTTGATTAGCAAATGAAAGTTCAAAATATAATTTTTCTTTATCAGCCTTTGAGCTTGTTACCTCAATACGTTCATCATGCTTTAAACCTAAAATCGATGCCTGCATCAACGATTGCAGCTCATTCACAACAGCTTCATTAGTTTTGACACCCAACGTAATATATGTACCCCCCACAAGGTCAATACCAAAGTTAAGCTTTTTATCTATAATGTTGCTTTCACCCAAATATAATAACGTCAGCACACAAACGGCTAATGCAAGCCAAACACCTAAACTTGAAATAAGAATACGTCGTAATGAAAAGGTCATCAGAAGGTCTCCTTTAATCGATCTATGCTTATGTATTTCGATTATTTCTAGTAATCCGTCTTCACTTATTAATGGCGTAAGCCAGGCCCTTCGACATGCTAAATATACTCAGGGTAAACTCCGCAGCGTTAGCAGTGAAGAACTGGTGCCGAAGAAGGGACTCGAACCCCCACGGGATTTCTCCCACAGCCCCCTCAAGGCTGCGTGTCTACCAGTTTCACCACTTCGGCACATTTCTGAGGATAGTGTAACAAAGAATATTGGCCTTAGCAACCAATAATTGGGGAATTTTTACAAAAAATATTCCCTCTAAATCATAATTATTTTTTGAGCAATTAATTCAGAATTCTCCTTTAAATCAACAAGCGAAATAGCCTGATCTAATGTATAATCACCCACACGACTGCGCACAAGTGAATACAAGTGACCACCAGTATGCAAACAACTTCCAACATCTCGAGCCAAACTACGGATATAAACACCTTTTGAGCAGATAACCTTAATTTTCAATATTGGCCATTCATGTGATAAAAGCTCAATCGATTTAATTGTAACTTTCCTAGCTTCAATCTTAACCTCTTCACCTCGTCGCGCACGCTTGTACGCCGGTTGCCCAAGAATTTTTACAGCAGAATATTTAGGCGGCACCTGATCAATAACACCCGTAAATGTTTCCAAACACTCTTTAATTTCATCTAATGACGGCTCTTTTTCTATTGTGATGTAAGTTAATTCACCCTCCAAGTCATCTGTCTCAGAAACAGCCGACAGATCTATCTCGGCTATATACTCTTTTTCAGTATCCATAAGTTCTGGCACTTTTTTGGTTGCCTTACCAATACATACCAACAATACGCCAGTTGCTAGCGGATCAAGCGTACCAGCATGCCCAATTTTACGTATACCGCTTAATTTTCGCAAAACACGAATCACATCCATTGATGTATAATGTAACGGCTTATTAATAACTAAGAATCCATCCATAATTATCCATTCATCCCTTCACTTGAAAAGTATACACAAAATTTTCTTAAATTTCTCACCTTACTCGACATAAAATTCTATTTGAACTTGCCACAATTTATACGCTCTTTAGAGTGGACAAAGCTCGCTACTTTTAGTAAAATTTAATGAAGAACTTTAATGTGGTTAGATGGGAAATTTATATGAATAAAAAACTACTTCTTGCAATCGCAATTGGATTAATAAGCAATCAATGTCATGCGATGGATGCCCAACCTTCATGGTGGAATCAAGCTTATAAAAGCATAGAATCAAGCGCTTCTTCACTAGGAAATCTTTGTATAGAACATAAAAACGTACTCCTTAAAGGCGGTTTGATTGCGGCCGGTGGTGTTGCAACAATTATATGTATCAAAGCAATCAAAAATCGCATTGAAAAGCGCCGAGAAAAAGAACGCAAAAGACTTGAGCTTGAAGCTCAACAAGCTCGTGAAGAATTAAGAAAAACGGCAGCAACATTTCTCGAAAATACGCAAAAAGAATATGCTGTCATCTTGCAAAAAGATCACAAAGACTTGTTAACAATAATTCGAAAAGAATATGCAACCAATAAATATCCACTTGTTGCATATGTAAACCAACTTAAAACTGACAGATGTAATCTTGTGCTTCGTTATGAAGTTATTCACGATGAATCGTTGAAAGATGAAATATTAACTTTTAAAGAAAAACTCAATACATTAGAAAACACTATCGCTGCAACAAAAGATTATCAAAAAGAACGTCGCGAACAAAATCGAGACCAAGAGCTTGCACAGCCGCGCCATGAGGTACATCATCACCACCATCACTCACACAGTTATGATCATCATTATTGTCCAACATGTTGCAACTACTATAATGGAGGCGGCTGTCACCATTGCTGTTGGCAACCAACAATACATACATCTGTTGTACATGTAGAGCCGACGCCTACTATTGTATATCATCAACAGGTTATCAAAGAAACAAAAAGAATTCATCACACAAGCAAATCAACGCCCACAGAACAACCTAAACAAGCACCTACAAACCGCCGATGGTTTAAAAAAAGCACAGGCGCAGATTATAAAGAATGCATGGATACTTCACAAACATTTTTTGGAGGTCCTTTTGGCTCGTAACTGACATAGACCAATTAATTATAACGAAAAAAACGATAAGGAATTATTATGAAAAAGAGACTCATACTTTTAACTTTACTTGGATCAATTTCAACACAGGCTCAAGCATCATCATGGTTGGACACTATTCAAGACATGGCACTAAAATCTCCTTCAAAGATAGGCACATTCTACCAAAACAACAAAAACCCGCTTATCATTGGCGCAAGTTTCATTGGTGCAAGCGTTCTAGTACTCAAATTATTTGGTAAACATAAAAATTTAGCTGAAACAACGCCAGCATTTCTAGGTCAAAGAGAAACATTTTATACACAAATCTCACATGAAGATCTCAACACCCTTGCAGAAAAAATGCAAAAATATTCATCAAGTAATTCTCCAGTCGCAACGTATGTCACCAACCTATCATTTGATATCCAGCAATTAGACAAACGTTATGAAGCTGTTGAAGATAAAACAGTAAGACAACGAATCATCAAACTTAAAGATACATTAATCTCGCTAAAAAAAGCGTTAATGAACTCATCAAAATACAGTGATGAATCCGAAAGAATCAAAGAAGATGAGGAACTACAAAACGAACGTGAACGCGAAGAACGTGAAAACTACTACAGAACGAGAGACGAAGAAAACAATATAAATACACCATCTACCTCAGACACCTCAAATTCGAATACATCAACATCATCAGATCTTTCAGGTTCTGATTATAAAGAATGCATGGACGCTAGCCAAACATTCTTTGGTGGTCCATTCGGGTCATAAATAAAAGCTTCGAATATTTAACAGGATTACGTGTCAGGATAATCCTGACACGTAAGGCCGGGGTTAGCCCCGGCCTTTTTATTTTCCTTAAACATATTTAGTCTTTTCTCTCTTTTTCTCGTTACTTAAAATTTTTATGTTGAAGCCGGTTCTACTCCCGGTATAAAACTTGGTGCGATCGCTTCGCCACCTCCTTCGAGCAGTGCAACAATAGCAGCTTGCCCGACTTCTCTTGCATAATCTAATGCGGTTTTTCCATCGCTAGCTTTTAGTTTTATATTTGCCCCAGCATTCAATAAAGCTACCACAATATCCTTATGTCCCTTGAGAGATGCCCTCATTAACGCAGAACTGCCAAGTCTATTTTTTACATCTACAGCAGCACTATGTCCAAGCAACAACTCAACAATCTTTTCTTTGCCTTTATCTGCTGCAATTATTAATGCTGTATATCCATTACCATCTCTTGCATCTACAGCGGCACCATATCCAAGCAACAACTCAACAATCTTTTCTTTGCCTTTATCTGCTGCAATTATTAATGCTGTAGATCCATTACCATCTCTTGCATCTACAGCGGAACCATATCCAAGCAACAACTCAACAACCTTTTCTTTGCCATAATACGCAGAGTTCATTAATGGCGTCCGCCCTTGACTGTCTTTAGAATCCACATCCGCACCTTTTGCTAAAAGCGCACCAACAACATCTTTATGTCCATTGGAAGATGCCCTCATTAACGCAGAACTGCCAAGTCTATTTTTTACATCTACAGCGGCACTATGTCCAAGCAACAACTCAACAATCTTTTCTTTGCCTTTATCTGCTGCAATTATTAATGCTGTATATCCATTACTATCTCTTGCATCTACAGCGGCACCATATCCAAACAATAACTCAACGATCTCTTCATTGCCACAATACGCAGCGACCATTAATGGCGTCCGCCCTCGATCATCTTTAACATTTACCTGAGCACCCTGATTCAGCCAATTGGCAACTTCACCTTTCTTGCTCTCTTTAACTGTATTTAAAAGACCTCTATTAAGAACAACCTGTCTTAAAATTATTTCCTTAATTAGACCAATTCTTGCAAAATCTAATGCTGTTTCTTCCTCTTTATTTTTTAGTTTTATATCCGCACCGTTTTCAAGTAATAATGAAACAACATCAACACGACCCTTAGATGCCGCCGCCATTAAAGCAGTAAGCCCATCTTTATCTTGTTCATTTATGTTCGCACCAACGTCAAGCAACTTTTCAACTTCATCTTTGTTGCCCCCTTTAACAGCAGTTAAAAAAGCATCATCAGTTTCCGCTTGTTTTAAAATTTTCTTAACTGAGTCGCCGCTTGCAAGATCTAATGCTGTTTCTTCCTCTTTGTTTTTTAGTTTTATATCCGCACCCTTTTCAAGTAATAATGAAACAGCATCAACACGGCCCTTAAATGCCGCCGCGATTAAAGCAGTAGCCCCATTCTTTGCTTGTTCATCCATTTTCGCATCCCGTTCAAGTAATAAGCAAACAATCTTTTTGTTTCCTCGATCGGCTGCAATTATTAGTACTGTATTTCCATACTTGTCTTTCATATCTACAGCGGCACCATATTCAAGCAGTAACTCAACGATCTCTTCATTACCTTTACCGGCTGCTATCATTAATGCTGTTTTTTCCTTTTTGTTTTTTACATCTACAGCGGCACCATGTTTCAGTAAAGCTTCCGCTTCATCTTTGTTGCCATTTATAACTACAATTAAAAGATCTTCATTAAGATTCGCCCCATAACGAATCAATAATTTAACAAGATCGGCTTTCCCCTTAAGTGCTGCCTCTATTAAAGCTGTTCTTCCATTCCACTCTATATAATTAATATTCTTTTTAATCAATGAAGACATCTTTTCACTTAAAGTTTCAAATTTACTCAAAAGACTTTTTTGTTCATCGTCACTTAAACACAGAAGTCCGAGCACTCCTGAACGAGAGGCTATATCAACAAGAATATTTTGAATTGCATCATTAGTTGGAACAATATCTGAAGGGATATCATATCTTTGAAGTAACACACCAAACTCATAAGCTTTCCTGGCTGCATCTTTTTTGGCCACTAAATCAAACACCGAAGAAAACGTTCTATTAAAACAGCCCCGCTCTTTATCACACTTACCTCCGGACAAGAAACTTTGTTCAAAAAGGCCATTGACAATTATCTGCCGCTGAATATCCCGCAAAACCTGCTCCCTCAATTTTTCTTGAGGAATCTTCCTACCAAGATCGTCCACTTGAATAAACTCATCATCGCCCCTCATTAACTTCCAGACATAAATATCTTTACCATCCTTCCCAGTGGAAAAAATAATATAACCTTCGCATGCAAAATTTTTTGGGAAAATAATGGCCCTTACATTATGAAGAACTTCATCACCATCCCTCTCCCCAAGTGACAAGGAACCAAACCTGCTATCTTTGAAATCGCCAACAACTTTATCAATTTTCACAATCTTGAAAAAGGGATTTTCCTTATTTGCATCAAATAGGGCCAATCTAAAAATATCCGCCATACCTTCGCTGCTTTTAATCTCACCAATTGTTTGCGTGGTAATCTCCCCTGGCGCAAGCAACTTAATTTTATCGTGCTTAGGATCACGAAGAATAATGGGATCAATTCGTTCTGATTCAATGAGATTAAAAACAGTACCTCCACCCTCAAGTACAAACTCACGTTCCAATGGTCTAAAACGCCCCTCCTCAGGAATAAATATAAGACCATTTGCAAACTCATCTAAGCCCAGCTGCCTTATTGCTTTTGATGCGTTTTTCATAATTGATGATATTGAACTTATGCCACACCTCATTAAATCAAAGTAACTAAAAGCCTTTTTAATATTTATCGATCCTGAAAGCCAAACCGACTCATCTGAAGTAGCTACCGAAAGGAGAATTCCTGTGCTAAAACCACCTCCGGGAGTTTTACTTATAGTGTTACTTATGGCTATAATTTCCTGAAGAGACTCAGCGTTAAGACCTCCACCAGAACAAGACCCCCATGACGTCACATTTAATTTAACCTTATTTCTCAGGCTATCGATTAATTTAATAAATTGAGAAGATGGCAAGCCCGCAATAGAAACCCCACTGCCTTTTAATGCCAAAACGGCAGGCATTCTTCCATGTTTTATACTTGCGCAACCATGCCCCTCAAGAAAAATGTTCCACATTATCGATTCTTTAGGATCATTTTTCTTAAATAACGACAAAATAGTTTGGGCCGCTTTATCTTCAAGCGTCGCTTTTTTCTCAATTTCTTTTATTGATTCTTCAATGTCTGTTCTTACTTGCAGCGCATCTTTTTTTTCAAATTTTTTCATTTTTTCTAAGTTGATGCCATGATTTTCATGAGTTTCTAAATATTTTCTAGGAGTAAACAATACAAAAGGTGCGGGCTCACACGTCACATAAAAATTCCATTCATCTTCTTTAAGCAACTGCGCGGCTTCGCGCAAAACTACCAATCCGGGAGAAGTAAATGATCCATCATTTGGATTACCTATAAAGTAAAGCAGCACTTTCGCCATCATTCCGTTTACCAAAAAAGGAGTTGCAGCCCCTTGAATTAATCCCTTTATCTGCCGGGAAGCAATAATATTTAGCCCAATCGAATAGTTGACATCAGAAAGTTCAGCGTGACGATCATACAAAATAACCATATTGACAATGGGAATAAGCCAGGACTCTAATAAATTAACAATCTCTTTATATTCTTTTTGTTTTGCTAATTCTAAGGCAGTTTCACCGTTAGTATTCTTTAGAGATGGGTCTGCTCCACGCTCTAGCAAAAGTTTAACGGCATCCTTATATCCACGGGCTGTAGCAAGCATAAGTGGCGTCCGCCCTTTTTCGTCACAAGCATTCACATCGCACGTAGGGTGATCAAGCATCAGAGAGACATTCGGAAGATCATCCTTAATAATTGCTTCAATTAAAGTGTCACTCTCAGATAAATCGTCTGGCTCCATCCCTAATAATCCAACCAAAAAAAAATTAGTTATTAAGAACAGTTTAAATACTTTCATCTCTATTCTCCTAAAAAAACACCCTCTTCTTCTTAAACCATAAAGAATTAGATTAATTAAAATCAATCATCTAACTCCCATGAAATTTACAATCAATCATCTCTCATCATTTTTAAAATGTTGTATAAAAAAAAAGACGCACTTTTAGTGCGCCTTCTCTTTTTCTCGTTACTTATAAACTTCCCAGTTTTCCAAATGCTTTAGCAGGACCGAACAAATAATCATCCGTTTTATCACAAAGTTTTCCTTCTCTATGCAAATCTTTTATTTGGTCCAAGGTAAACCAATGCCAATCATCATTTTCAATGTGACGAATTGCAGCTTCACGTAATTTACATAAATGCTTTAAATTTGTACGTTCAACAGTACTTTTTTCACTCGCCAAAGCATCCTTACAATCTTTCAACTCTTTTTCCATTCGTCTACGACTTGCTTTCATTAAGCTTGGATTCAAATAAACACCCGCTGAGTCATAGGAAAAGATCTCATGAGTATAAACCCTATCAAAATCTTCCAGCTTCCTTCTGTCGATATTCAAAATTCCTGCCGTTTCTTCCTTCGCTTCACGCATTGCAGTAGCTCTCCCATCAGCATCGGTATCGTGATCAAATCTACCAGATAAGTTTTCCCAACAACGGCCAGATCTCCGAGCTAAAAGAAAAGTTCTTTTGCCATTATATTCCCCATAAACAAAAACACCGGCACTTCCAAATAAGCCTGTTGCAAATCCACATAAAAATAGAAAAATAAAGAATAAATAACTTTTCATAAAAAGTTCCCCCTTTCCTTAATATTACTAAGAATAAAACCTTTTATTCAAGAGTTTAAAGTATTACATCACCATTCGCAAACCTTAAGTCGAAGAAAGCGGCCATCCAGGCTTGCCATTGATACCAAAACATGGGCGATCCTGGAATTAACAAAGCAATAAAAACCATTCATCATTGAAGTAGTAAGATTAGACGAAAGGAAAATACTGACCAATTAAAAAGGCTACTCGAACAGTTGAGAAGTAGAGGCGTAAGAATTACCAGATAAAACGTAAAGCCGGGGCTAGTGCCCTGGCCTTTCAGATACTGCCTGTTTTATTCTCCGCCACCGAAAACACATCGTTGAATAATTTTAAACTAACTCATTAGAATTATTCTCAAACATTGCTTATTACACTTCCTTCTTGGTAGCTTTTTAAAAATAGGGGGGAGGCATGAATTATTCCATATCACTTGTAATTACATTTATTATATTATCACTTCATTGCCACCCGTTAATTAATATTAAAAAAGTAAACAATTCAATTCTTACGGATATCCGTTATGCCACACCACGCAACTTTACAGGCAAAACGGTATATAAAAAAAATCTATGCTATATACACAAAAATCTGGCCCCAGCTCTTAATGCAATACAACAAGAACTAAGCAAAGAAGGTCTTGGACTCAAAATATGGGATGCATACAGATCACAAGAAGCGCAACAAATTTTTTGGGATCTTGTACATGATAAACGCTATGTCTCTCATCCAGACAAAGGATACCGCACGCACATGCGTGGTATAGCAATCGATGTAACACTCATTGATTTAAAAACAAAAAAAGAACTTGCTATGCCTACAGAATTTGATAACTTCACAAAGAAAGCACATGCAAAAAATATAGCCGATATTTCGCCTAAAGCACGTGCGAATCGTGACACACTCCAAAAAATTATGTCAACCCACGGATTCACAATAATACCTCATGAGTGGTGGCATTTCCAACTAAAAAACTGGAAAGAATATCCAATTTTAACGACAAATTTTTCTGAACTCTCCTTATAAAGTATGCAACGTTACTACCAAAAAACATAGAGCGCGGTTTCTCCCCGCGCTCTATGTTTTTTATAAATAGGTTTAAAAACTAAAAGTTATTTATCATTTTTTTTAGGTTTTAATTTAATCATTTCATACCAATCATACCCTTAGCTGAGCCCCACAATTGCCCAAGGCCCCAGGTGATTGATTTATACATTTTCACGAACCAAGATTGAGCACGTCCAAAGAATCCTTTTTCAAGCTCTTTTTTACGTCTTTCAATGTCTGCAAGTTCTTGCTGCATCTTTTCTTTTTCTGCAGCAATTTCTTGTTCATCTTGCTCTTTATCTTTTTGAACAAAGGATTCATATTCCTTGTTTAGGTCAGTCCCTTTTTCTTTTAATGCATGACTTGAAGTTTTTAGCTGAGTTAAATGATCATCAATCTGTTTAGCTGTATCATTAAAGTATTTCCATAATTCGTTGCTGACATATTCATGATTCTTTTCAACCGTCTTAAGGAAACCTTCCATCTCATAGAATAACAAACGCGCTTTCTTATCGTTGAGCTCTTTGCCAATCGATTTGAAATGCTCCCATGCTTGTTTTTCATATTTGCGGCAACTCGCAATTTGTTTAGCCAAATTGGACATGACTTTATTAATCGAATTCTCAAGTTCTCCAATTGCCGTTAAATTCAATTGAAACTGCTCAAGATCCCGCTGCTTCTCTTTCAGTGTTTGTAGAAACTCACGTTCAGGCTCACTCAACTCACCTTGTTGCTCACGTTGATTCTTAACATCTTCAACTAGACTTGAAAGTAACTCTTGTAACTGCCCATGCTCAAAGCCAAGACTTCTAAATGCAGTATCAGTCTTCTTGTCAACCTCGGTACGCGATTTCATATATTTTACTTGCTGATCATAAAGCTCATTATTAGCTTTCATGATCTTCTCGTAAGTTTTTTCTGCTTGTTCCCAGAAAGCACGTTTAATAACCCAGTTGCCACCTGCATCAACGCCCGTTGTATCCAAACTTGAAGGCAAACACTCTGGTGGTGTTAGTTCTAACGGAATCTGTTGTTTTTCTTCAGCCTCTTTTTCAATATCAATCACTGGTGGAGGAGTTGGCAACTCATCCTCAGGTGTTCTTATCATATCCTTTGAACGATCTTCAACTATACCAGACTCCGCTTTTTCTACCGGTGTTTCTGGTTTTTTAGGACCTTCAAGAACTTCCTTCGGGACTAGCTTTGATATAATAGACGGCGTTGTTTCAACTTTTTCTGGCTTAGTAGTTGACTCCGCCATCACAGCATCAGGTTCTTCACCGGTCTCACCGGAACCGGTCTCACCGGAACCGGTCTCACCGGAACCGGTCTCACCGGAACCGGTCTCACCGGAGCCGGTCTCACCGGAACCGGCCTTACCGGAATCTATTTTTTCTGTTTTTTCAGTTGACGAATCCTTTTCAGACTCCTTAGATGCAGCCTCATCCTTCTCGCCAGCATCGTCCTTTTTATCAAATCTTGATGCAAGAATTTTTTCTGCATCATCCATATCATCTTTTACAGGCTTAGCCTCTTCCTTAGTGACGCCCTGTTCTTTTGCCTCTGTCTCTTTCACTTCTGGTTCAGATGCTGATTTGGGTACCACAGCATCTTTTTTTATCTTTTTATTTTCCGGCGCAGTTGCTTCCGGCACCGTTGATTTTTCTTCTTTCGATTGATCAGAAACCGAAATCGCTTTATCGGCGCTTATTTCAAGTGGCTCCTTTTTCTCATTTTTTTTGACACTTGAAGTAAGCAAACTTCTGGTTCCTGATGCTTCCTGTGCTCCTAACAAACAGAAGCTAAAAAACATCGCTATATACAAGCTCCTCATGTATACTACCCTTTTTTTAGTTATAGTGTTTCAGAAAGATCTTTAAGTTCACCATATAAACCTTCACACAATTCTTGCGCGTCTGGTGAAGTATAACTCCAACGAACACCACTATCAACTCTGACGAGAACTGAGCGGTCACATTTAATATCAATAATATCAATGCGCACTACATTCATTAATGGATGAACCTCTGATGGTGCACGAACAACACCAGCACGACCTAAAACACTATACGCAATATTATTTTCATCCATAAAGCAAAACATCACTTTTTTTTGCCAAACCATGTTATGATACCCTTGATGATCCTTATGAATTGAAATCAAAACACTTTCAAGACCTTTGGGATATATACATTGAATTGGCGTTGTATGAGGCAACCCCTTTTCAGAGAAAGTTGCAAGAACAGCAACCGTCTTAAGCTTCTTTAAAACTCCCGCTAAGTCTTCGGGCAACTTTACACCGACATGCTTTGCCATTAAATAGTCCCTTTACTTTTTATAATTTTTACAAAAGAAATTTTAACCCAGAATTTCTAATAGACCCCACCTGAACAGGACCTTCCTGAACAGGACCTTCCTGAACGAAACCTTCCTGAGCAGGACCTTCCTGAGCAGGACCTTCCTGAGCAGGACCTTCCTGAACAGTCCAAACCTTAACAAAATTGAGAGATATCCCCTTTAGTCCACCCCTTTTAACAATCATCTAATTCTATGACCCCTATATAATTAGTTTATCTTTTTATCGACATGACACATGTATTTACAGTATACCAGGCGTGTCAAGGGCCTTTTTTATAATCAGGCGGCAATGTTTTTCAATAATAACAATAACTTTACGCACCAAGTCAGCGATTTCGGATAATGCAGGTTGCTGCTGATTGAATTTAATGTCCCGAGCTTTATTTATAATTATCGCACAATCAGCGACAAATGGTTTAAATAAATCAAAACCTTTAATATATGTAAGCCACTGCAAATCGGTCATAGCAAGAACAAGATCATTGTATGTTAACCAAGCAGTATATGCCTTCAGCACAACCATAATAGTCGTTAATACATCTGCAGGCTGAAAAGCCCCCTGCTTTACCCCCTCTAATGTCTGCACTAAAAGTAATAATAATTGCTGCGGCACAGGTTTTTTCTTTTTTTTCGTCTTTAACCAGCGATATCCAAAAAAAGATCCTGCTAACAATGCAACACATAGTAAAGTTAAACTTATTAACACATACGGATGCTGCCACCAAGAAATATATGGCATATGATAAATAGCCAAATCAAGTTGCTCTTCTAACTGAACCATTATCCCTCCTTAACGAAGTGACGCATGAAGCATGCGTTTTTTGAAAAATTCTACTAAGGTAGCACAAGCATCATGCGAATATGAAATATCTACCACATCAATTCCCAAGCGCGCAAACAATGTATCTTGATGCGACACGCGCTCTTCTAGAATATGTGTATTATTACCTTGTGTATTAATATAAGACGGAACTGGTTTTTGTGATTCAACATCCTCACACATTAAATATCCTATATCTGGCAGTGAACGTTCAACTGGATCGTAACATCGCACAGCAACCACATCAACCCGCGCGGCAGTCGCGCGCAATGCTCTATCAAAATTCTCTTCAATAAAATCCGAAATTACAAAAACCGTCGCATCTTTATACCACTTCTGGCCGATATAATTAAACAAAGTTGTTAAATTAGTTTCTTTTCTTTGTTCTGGTTTATATGCATGTAATTTTTGTATAAGTGCTTGAATATATGAATTCGTATTTTTTGGCTCATATACTTCATCAATATCATCTGAAAATAATATCAACCCCACACTATCTTTCGCATATTGCGCAGCAAAGGCTAGGATTGTTGCAATTTCTTTTAACACGCCAAATCGTTCAGTAATGGAACCATAGAAAGAAGTACCAGAAATATCAACGGCAAGAATAATTCGACGGTTGCGTTCTTCCAAACATTCTTTCACAAGTAATTTAGATAAACGGCACGAACTTTTCCAATCAATAAAGCGCACATCATCACCAGACTGATATTCACGAATTTGATGAAATTCAACACCGTAGCCTTTTCGAGCTGAAACATCATCACCAACAAATGGGCCCGCCATTAAACCATTAGTAACAATCTTTAATTGCTGAATTTTACGTAACGTTTCACTTGAAAGCATTACCAGTCCATATATAATTGTAAATTTTCAGGCAATACAATCGAACCATCAGCCTGTTGATAGGTCTCCATCAAGGCAACCATCAAACGTGGCAATGCTAATGATGAAGCATTGAGCGTATTAACTAACGAAGTCTTTGCACTTGCATCTTTTCTGAACCGAATTTTGCCACGTCGCGCTTGAAAATCTGTACAATTGCTGCACGATGACACCTCATAATACGCATTTTGCGCGGGCATCCATACCTCAATATCATACGTTTTTGCAGACGGAAAGGACATATCTCCTGTTGCAAGCAAACTAATACGATAATGCAATCCAAGTCCATCTAAAATAGACGTTGCACAGGAAACCATTTTATCAAGCTCATCATTCGATTTTTCCGGATCAGTAATAGAATAAAGTTCTACTTTTTCAAACTCATGAATACGAATCAAGCCACGCTCTTGCGCACCGTAACCACCAGCTTCACGCCTAAAGCAACTTGTCCAAGCAGTCATACGAATTGGCAACTCTTCACCAGCAACAATAGCATCACGATATAAATTCGTTAAATTAACTTCGGCAGTCGGTGTCATATAAAGATTTTCATCTTTAATCGCATATACATCTTCTTTAAATTTTGGAAAGTTACCAGAAACTTCCAACGATTGGGCATTAACCATATATGGTGGCAAAATTGGCTTAAATCCATTAGTGACATTATTTTTAAGCATCATACGCGTTAAAGCATAAATTAACTTAACTGCATCACCTTTATACAATGCAAATTGACTTCCAGCCATTCGCGCAGCAGCTTCAAAATCAAACCAGCCAAGATCATTGCCAAGCTCAACATGATTTTTTAACTCAAAATCAAACGTAGGTTTTTTGCCAACTGTTTTGACAACCTTATTTGCTTCTTTGCCGCCTACTGGAATATCAGCCCCAGGAACATTAGGACAAAAAAGATACAGCTCTTTAAATGCAGCTGAAATTTCCTCAAATTTCTGATCTTTTTCTTTTAACTGTTTGCCAACTTCAATTGATTTTTGTCGAAGCTCATCAGTAATTCCACCTTGCGCAGCTTTTGCCAATTCATTTTTTTGTGCACGCAATAATTCAATATCTTGCATCAACAAACGATGCTCTTCATCAAGACTCAGCAATCTCTCAACATCAAAGTCAGGGTCTTTATCTTTTAAACGTTTTATTTTTTCAGAATCATTACGAAGCGCTGTCAAATCAATCATGAAAAAACCTTTAATTTCAGAGTTTTACTTTAATGATACTAAAAATAATACACAAAAGACAGGCTTAACCTGAACAGGTTTAACCTGAACAGGTCTAACCTGAACAGGTTTAATCTAAAAAAAAAGACCGCAGGAAATGCGGCCTTTCTCGCAAGAGCAATTACTTCTAGGCTAAGTTCAACTTATTACAAAGCTCGAACAACCTGGCGCAAATTTTTACCTGCTTTAAATTTAGGAACGTAAATTGCAGGAATATCAATTTTTTCTTTAGTTGCAGGATTGATACCTCTACGTGCTGGGCGAAGTGAAGTTGAAAATGTACCAAAGCCAGCTAACGCTACTTTGTCACCCTTTTTTAGAGAACGCTCAACTACTCGAGTTAGCGCATCCAAAACACGTGAAACATCTTTTTTGCTAAATGTTGTTTCTTCGCTTAGTGCATTGATTAGATCTGTCTTGTTCATTATTTCTTGCTCCTCTCTGTGAAGGTTATGGTTTAAACACTGCTATTAACTTTTGCCTTTGTTAAGACTCCTTATTTGATAAGTATCTTACCTAAATCTATATATTTGTCAAATAGCAACAATAAAACTATGCTTAATAAAAAGCTAAAATATCGTAAATAATGAATACATCAATCAAAAAAAACAGCCCTATTTTTATTGACACACATTGCCATATAAATCTTTTAGTAAAAAAAGGTTTTGATATTTCGCTCACCGAGCAACAACTTCGTGACGCCATACCAATCATCGCAAAAGCATCTACAGCGGGCGTTAAGCAAATCATCAATATCGGAACCAGCATTATTGAAAGTCAAAACTGTATCCGACTTGCACAGATGTATAAAAATCTTTTTGCTGTTGTCGGTATACATCCATGTGACCTAAGCACATCATGGCGTGACGATATCAAAAAAATTGAAATGCTTGCAAAAGAAAAGGACAAAATTGTTGGCATCGGCGAAACAGGTATCGATTTGTATCGCCCCGGTTATCATTTGCAACAGCAACTTGATGGCTTTCGCGCTCAAATTGAACTAGCGCTTAAATATGACCTCGCGCTTGTAATTCATACACGCACAGCACCAGAAGAAACTCTTACAGTGCTCAGTGAGTACCGTCACAACATTAAGCACGGCGTCATTCATTGTTATCCATATGACCTATCGTTTGCAAAAGATGTTATTGGCCTGAACTTTCTTCTTGGAATTGGTGGAAGCGTTACGTATCCAAATAATAAACAGTTGCAAAATATTGTACGGGAACTTCCGCTTGATTCTTTCATCTTTGAAACTGACGCACCATTTTTACCACCACAAACAATTCGTGGAAAACAAAACAGTCCCGATCAAATCGCAACAATCGCTCAATTTGTTGCTGAATTAACAAATAATTCACTTGAAATCGTTGCACAAAAAACAACCACTAATGCACAAAAACTCTTCTTGCTTCCTCCCATTTGTGATAATATAGAATCATGAATATGATAATCGCTAGTGCTTTTGCACTGTATTTTCTCACGTTATTTATTATTGCCTTTGTTTTTTATCGGAAATCGAAAACCGAAAAGGCTTTTGTTCTCGGCAATCGTAGTTTAAATTATTGGGTCACTGCAATTTCAACACAAACAAGCGATATGGGAAGCTGGCTATTTCTCGGCTACCCTTCGGCCATCTATTTATTTGGCCTTTCGCAAATATGGATTGCAGTTGGACTTGTATTTTGCATGTGGCTTAACTGGCGTTTTATTGCACCAAGACTACGTAAAGAAACAGCTCGTTACAAAAGCCTAACGTTATGGACCTTTTTTGAAAAACGTTTCAATGATCCAACGTCACGCATACGCACTACAAGCGCAATCATTTCACTCATTTATTTTGTTATCTACATCGCTACGGGCCTCATTGGAATTGGCAGATTATTCGAAGCAGACTTTGGCATTTCTTATAACAACGGCATTTTGTTAGGCGCGTTATTAACCGGCACATACATTCTGATAGGCGGATTTCTTGCTGCTGCATGGTGCAACTTATTTCAAGGTCTATTTTTACTAAGCACGATTATTCTTGTTCCATTGTATGCATATAATTATATAGGCGGATTTCCTGCTATCCAAATAGCTACACATTCTAAAATGTTCACATTTTTTGGAAGTGGTTTTGATTCGCTAAGCTATCTACTACTTGCTGTTGGGTGGGGCCTTGGATATTTTGGACAACCTCATGTGTTAATTAACTTTATGGGCATCGATAAAGCTGAAAATATGAAAAAAGCACAATACGTTGGTTTAACATGGCAAGTTATCGCACTTTCAGCTTCAATTATGACAGGCCTTGTTGCTCTAGCATTCTTCAAAACACCTCTCACAAATCCTGAACATCTTTTCCCATTGATGGTTAAACAACTTTTTGGACCGTTTATGACTGGCCTAGTTTTATGTGGAGTGCTCGCAGCAATCTTATCAACCGTAACGATACAAATCGTTGTTGCTGCATCATCTTTCATTGAAGACATCTACAAACGCGCTTGCCCATTAACATCACAGCAAGCGGCACATATGACGCGCATAGCCACAATATTAATCACGGCACTCAGCGTTGTTGCTGCTTTTTGTACGCAAACAAGTATTCATAAGCTTGTTCAGTTTGCATGGTCTGGATTGGGAAGTTCTTTTGGACCACTCGTTATATTAAGTTTGTATAGTAAGAAGATAAATTATCACGGCGCGCTTGCTGCAATCATAGGCGGTGGCGCAACAGCATTCGCTATACCACTTTTACACATTCCAATACCAGCACTTGTCACGGGATTTATTGTTAGCTTTTCCTGTGCATATCTCGTTTCTTATTTCAGCCGCTCTTCAATACGATTCAATTGATTCTTTAAATCTGTTGTTATTTCATCAAAATGATTTTTTAAAACTGAAACCATCCTATGGCTTCGCCACCAATAAAAGGCCGAAGCTAAAAAGCCAATTACAAAAAAACTGCCAACAACAGGATTGACAACCCTTTGTGAGAGAGCATTTTTAACACGACCACGAAACGGCAACCACCGTGGCAATATGAACGTCGGCAACAATAACAAAAACAATAACTTTTTCTTCATTCAATTATTTTTGGGCTAAAACTACTTCCTCTGCTTCTGAAACTACTTCCTCTGCTTCTGAAACTACTTCTTCTGCTACAGAAAGATCC
>Ga0208902_1000279_pt1 | contig 28899 bp, 29 predicted proteins | sample AntAceMetag02UKH_FD_184767 | JGI IMG/M metagenome (GOLD analysis project Ga0208902, IMG submission 184767) | Saline lake microbial communities from Ace Lake, Antarctica - Antarctic Ace Lake Metagenome 02UKH (SPAdes) (version 2) | ecosystem: Environmental > Aquatic > Non-marine Saline and...
GGGTATGGCTCCGGGGCAGTCGATTATATTTTTAAACCAGTTAATACTCATGTATTGCGATCTAAAATCAATGTATTTATTGACCTTTTCGATCAAAAACAGACAATTCTCAGAAAAGCAAAGTTGCAGAAAGAATTAGTAGATGAATTACTCGTATCTAATGTTAACCTAAAAAATAGTGAGAAAAAATACCGCAATTACGTAGATAATGCCCCTGATGGTATTTTTATTACCGATGAAACAGGAAGATACGTTGAGGTTAACCAATCAGCATGCAGGATAACAGGATATTCCAAGAATGAACTTTTGAAAATGTCGGTTTCAGATATACTACAGGAAGAATCGCATGAAGAAGGCCTGGCTCTTTTCAGAAAAATGGTTAAAGCTGGCATAGTAAAAGACGAATTGATGTTCAAACATAAAAACGGAACTACACGATGGTGGATCCTAGAAGCCGTTAAACTTTCGGAAACACGATTTCTTGGTTTTACAAAAGACATCACCTTGAGCAAGATGGCAGAGCAGGCACTGAAAGTAAGCGAGGAAAAATATAGGACTATGTTAAATGCTTCTCCCGATGGTGTTATGATAATCGATCTGGAAGGTGTCATCGCTGAAGTTTCAGGAATAGGGCTTGAGTTATTGGGAGTTGAAAACAGGGACGAAATAATCGGAAAACATTTTTTCAGGTTTGTGCCAACAGACGAAAAAATAATCATCCAGGAGGCCATTAAAAAAACATTAAGCGAAGGGATCTTACAAAACATTGAGTTAAAAATTAGAAAGAAGAACAAATCTTTATTTTTAAGCGAAATCAGTTTAACTTTGATCCAGAACACTGATGAGGCGCTTAATTCATTCATGATTACGATCCGTGATATTTCCCAACGGAAAAAAATTGAAAAAAAGCAAATCCATGCCGATCGAATGGTCAATCTAGGAGAAATGGCATCCGGCATTGCCCATGAAATTAATCAACCCTTAAATACCTTATCCCTTGTTATTGACAATATTTTGTATGAGGCGACCAAAAAAGAAAATATTGGGAAAGAATATCTGAAAAAAAAGTCTAAAAAAATTTTTACAAATATTACCCGGATCAAAAATATTATTGACCATATTAGGGCTTTTTCGCGGACCAACGATGATTATGTTATGACAGGTTTCGGCATTAATTTAAGCATCAATAATGCCGTGAATATGATCTCGAAACAATTAGAACATATTGACATCAGCCTGGATATTCAATTAGACGAAAATCCACCTCTGATTATTGGGAATACCTTTCAATTTGAACAGGTAATTATTAACATGCTGTCAAATGCCAAGGATGCTCTTCTTGAAAAGAAAAAGATTAGGAAAGAGCCCTTTGGTATGCTCATAAGTATTAAGTCGTTTAAAAAGAAGCAATCTTTTATTATTGAAATAACCGATAATGGCATTGGCATTAGTGATGAAGATATGGAGAACATAATTCTTCCATTTTATACTACCAAGGATACAGGAAAGGGTACCGGGCTTGGATTGTCTATTTCGTTCCAAATTATTAAAGAAATGAATGGTGCCATAGAAATAAGTAGCAACAAACATACGGGGACAACATTCAAAATAATTTTAATGCTTCAAAATAAAGAGTGATTATGGAAAATCAAAATAAAATAAAGATACTGATTCTCGATGATGAAAAACACTTATTTGAAGGTATTGTTTTACACCAAAACGAAATTGCCATTGATATTAACCTTTCGTTTGCTCAAATGTTTGGTTACACACGTGAGGAAGTGATCGGTAAAAATGTTGTAAAATTAATTGTTAAAGAAGAATACCATGCTCTAATTTCGCAAAATATAATTAAAAATTATGCTCTTCCTTATGAAGTAGTAGGCTTAAGAAAAGACGGCACAGAACTTCCCATAGAAATAGAAGCAAGAGATATTGAGTCAGATGGTAAAACAATTCGTGTAGTGGCTGTTAGGGTTATTAGTGAACGTAAGAAATTTGAAAAAGAATTACAAAAACAAAATAAAGAATTAGCCATTGCCAAAGAAAAAACCAAAGAAAGCGAGAATAAGCATCTGCTTCTTTTGCAACACCTCCATGCAGGAGTAGTGGTTCATGCCACCGATTCCAGTATTCTCTTTGCCAACGATCAGGCATCCGAACTTCTCGGTTTAACCTATGACCAATTAAAAGGAAAAACAGGCATCGGTCCTACATGGAACTTCATTTCTGAAGAGAAAACCCCGATTCCTATCGACCAATACCCAGTACAATTTGTAATTACCCAAAAAAAACCTCTTCGTGATACGGTATTTGGAATCAATCGCTCGGAAACAAAAGACCTTGTGTGGGTTTTGGTGAACGCATTTCCTGAATTTGAAACAGATGGCTCGGTAGCAAAGGTTGTTGTAACATTTGTTGATATCACCAAACGCAAGCAGGCAGAAGAAGAAATGAAATCTCAAAAGGAGAGATTGAATAATATTATTGAAAGTACTAATCTGGGAACATGGGAATGGAATGTTCAAACTGGGGAAACAATATTTAACGAGAAATGGGCCAATCTAATCGGATATACTCTTGAGGAAATTTCTCCTGTATCGATAGAGACATGGATGAAGTTTGCACATCCCGATGATTTGGAAGAAAGCGGTATTTTGCTTAATAAGCATTTCATGAGTGAAATTGATTATTACTATTTTGAATCACGTATAAAGCACAAAAACCTAGGCTGGATTTGGGTCTTAGACCGTGGTAAAGTTGTATCTTGGACAGAGGATGGAAAACCGGAATGGATGTGTGGTACGCATCAAGATATCTCCAAACGCAAGGAGCTTGAAGAAAAGCTAACATCCAGTGAAAGGCGTTTATCTGCTTTCTCAAACGTTATTGGAGAAGCTGTCTTTTTTTCAGACAAGGGTATCTGTATTGAGACAAATGAAAGTGCAATTAAAATGTTTGGTTATTCTTATGATGAAATAATTGGAAAAATTGGAACTTATTTTATTGCTCCGGAGAGCAAGGAATTAGTTAAAAACAATATGCTTTCAGGATATGCAAAACCCTATGATGCACTTGCAATTAAAAAAGATGGTTCTAAATTTTGGTGTGAACTTAGTGGAAGAAATTTCAATTATAAAGATAAGGATATCAGAGTTACTTCTCTTATAGATATAAGTGTAAGAAAACAGCATGAAAAAGAATTAAAAATTGCCAATGAAAAACTGAAAGAAAGTGAAGAAATATTCAGGCGCCTTTTTAATGATTTGGGCGATGCTGTTTTTGTTGCTAAAATTGGCGGAACTGATAGCGCCCAAATATTAAATGTAAATCCTGCAGCAGAAAAGCAAACCGGATATACAAGGGATGATCTGCTTAAAATGAACATAGCCCGTGATCTTCACATTGCCGACAGTTCTGAGACCCCACCTGATGAATGGGATAAAGCCCTCTTAAAAGGACAAAAGCTTATATCAGTTGAAAAGAAAAGGAAAAAGGACGGTACAGAATACTGGGCCGAAGTAGTAATCACTCCTATTGATTTTAACGGCGAAAAAGCTTGCTTATCAGTTAATCGCGACATCACCGAACGCAAAAAGGTCGAAAAAGAAAAAGAAAAACTATTATATCAACTTAGTGAGAGAATAAAAGAATTGAATTGCTTTTATGATATAGCTCAAATTATCGAAAAATATGGAAATAACATAGATAAAATATTTGAAGAAACGGCACAAATCCTTCGCTCTGCTTGGCAATATCCTAACATCACATGCACCAGAATAATTTCAGGAATCATTGAATATAAGACGGATAATTTCCTAGAAACAAAATGGAAACAATCATCCGATATTAAGGTTAATGGGGAAATTACTGGAGAGGTAGTTGTTTGTTACTTGGAAGAAAAACCTGAATCTGACGAAGGCCCATTTTTAAAAGAAGAAAAAAATCTAATAGTTTCGGTATCAGAGCAATTAGGAAGAATTTGCGAACGCAAACAAGCAGAACAGAAGTTAATTGAGGCAAGAGAATACCTTAATAGCATTATAGACCACATTGCTGATCCTGTTTATGTTAAAGACGACCAAAGTAGACTTCGTCTTGTCAATAATTCTTTTTGCAAATTATTCGACCTTTCGCGGGATGCCATAATTGGTAAAACACTTGCTGAGGGTGTAACTCCTGAGGAGCAAGAAGATTTCTTAAAGATTGATAGGGATGTGCTTGATAGTGGTAAGGATAATTTAAATGAGGAGACAATTACCGTCAGAGGTGGACAAACCAGAATTTTGTCCACTAAAAAGTCAAGGTTTATCGATAAAATGGGTGAAAAGTATCTTATCGGTGTATCTCATGATATCACGGAGCGTAAACTTGCAGAGGAGGTGCTGAAAGTAAGCGAAGAAAAATATAAGACTATGTTAAATGCTTCTCCCAATGGTATTATGATAATCAATAAGAAAGGAATCATTGTTGAAGTTTCAGAAATTGGGATTGAGTTATTGGGATTTGAAAACAGGGACGAACTAATTGGAAAACATTTTTTCAAGTATGTGCCAACAGATGAAAAAATAATCATTGAGGAGGCCATTCAAAAAACATTAAACGAAGGAATCGAACAAAACGTTGAGTTGAAAATTAGAAAGAAAAACCAATCTTTATTTTTAAGCGAAATCAGTTTAACTTTGATCCAGAGCACTGAGACAGCACTTTTTTCATTCATGATTACGATCCGTGATATTTCCCAAAGGAAAAAAATGGAAAAAAAGCAAATCCATGCCGATAGGATGTCCAGTCTGGGAGAAATGGCATCCGGCATTGCCCATGAAATTAATCAACCTTTAAATACCTTATCCCTTGTTGTTGACAATATTTTGTATGAGGCGGCCAAAGACGAAAATATTGGGAAAGAATATCTGAAAAAAAAGACTGCCAAAATTTTTACAAATATTACCCGGATCAAAAATATTATTGACCATATTAGGGCTTTTTCGCGGACCAACGATAATTATGTTATGACAGGTTTCGACATTAATTTAAGCATCAATAATGCCGTGAATATGATATCGAAACAATTAGAACATCTTGACATCAGCCTGGATATTCAATTAGAAGGCAATCCACCTCTGATTATTGGGAATACCTATCAATTTGAACAGGTAATTATTAACATGCTGTCAAATGCCAAGGATGCCCTTCTTGAAAAGAAAAAGATCAGGAAAGCGCCCTTTGGTATGCTCGTTGGTATTAGGTCGTTTAAAGATAATCAATCTTTTATTATTGAAATAACCGATAATGGCATTGGCATTAGTGATGAAGATATGGAGAACATAATTCTGCCATTTTATACTACCAAAGATACAGGAAAGGGTACCGGGCTTGGATTGTCTATTTCGTTCCAAATTATTAAAGAAATGGATGGTGCCATAGAAATAAGTAGCAACAAACATACGGGTACAACATTCAAAATAATTTTAATGCTTCAAAATAAAGAGTGATTATGGAAAATCAAAATAAAATAAAGATACTGATTCTCGATGATGAAAAAGAGTTTACAGAAGAATTGTATGAATTTTTTCAGAATTCAGGGTTTGAGTCATTTGAGGCTAATATAGTAAAGGATGCACGAAAAATATTAAACAATTATAAAATTGATCTGCTCATCCTCGATGTACGTTTGCCCGGAGTAAATGGGCTTGATATTTTAAAAGAGGTAAAATTCCAATACCCTTCAATAGAGGTAATTATTGTTTCAGCGCACGGCGATATGGATACGGTAATAAAAGCAATGCGACTCGGTGCATTCGATTACCTTCGTAAACCATTCAGGCATATTGATATTCAGATTGCAATTGAGCGAACCAAAAAGTATCTTCTCCTACAGCGAAAAATTACTCAAATGGAGGAAAAAAATTCGTTAATCTCGAAAGCACTCGAAGAAAAAATCGACCGTCAATTTATTGGTGTTAGCCCTCAGATTTTAGATGTGTATGAACAAGCCATCACGGCTGCAAAATACCCCGATGTTAATGTACTAGTTACTGGTGAAAGTGGAACTGGAAAAGAGAATGTTGCCAGAATAATACACTATTCAAGTGAAAGGAAGGATCATATTTTTTGTGCGGTTAACAGTAGTGCCATAACCGATTCGCTCCTCGAAAGCGAATTTTTTGGCCATAAAAAGGGATCATTTACCGGGGCAATTAGCGACAAAATGGGCTTTTTTGAAGTATCTAACGAGGGAACCCTGTTTTTGGATGAAATTGCCGACATGCCTTTTAATTTGCAAGCTAAGATTCTACGTGCAACGGAAGATAAAGTGATTACCAGAGTAGGAGATACAAATCCGATTTCCACCGACTTCCGCATCGTTTCAGCCACAAACCACGATATAGATAAGAATGTGGAAAAAAAAGAGTTCAGGCTCGATCTGCTACATCGTCTCAATACCTTACATATACATATTCCTGCACTTAGAGAGCGGCCAGAAGATATCAAACCACTGCTGATCTTTTTTGCGGATTTCTATGCAACAAAATTTAGCAAAGCCAATTTGCAGATTGATAAAGAAGTTTTTAAAGCACTAGCTAAATATGATTTTCCAGGAAATGTTAGGGAGTTAAGAAACATGGTAGAAAGAGCTGTCATCCTTTGCAAAAGCAATGTGCTTGGGATTGTTGATTTCCCCATAAAACAGCAAAAAGATTCCATGTCTGACAGCCAGGTAGATTCAGTAAATCTTAAATCTCAAGAGATTAATTTGATCCGAAAAGCATTACAAAATTGCAACTACAATCAGAAGGCAGCAGCCGATATGCTGGGAATAACCCGCGATGCCCTCATCCGAAAAATGAAAAAGCACGATATTACCGTTAGCAGAAGTGAAAATTAATACCAATTGAATCAGTGAGACTATGATTTTGGTTTTCAAAATCATATAGCCGAACTGACCCCGAGCAATAGCGAGGGATCTCCTGGGTTATATTCCCCGCATCTTGATACGTATTAAAAAAAACATATTCTATTGAGATACCTCGTCAGCTTGCTGCGAGGAGTTTCAATATTTTGAAATATTTTTTTCTTTGTCAAGGCAAATATTCTTTGCTAGCAATAGCTAAGGAATTGCGAAGCAATCATGAGTTCCTATAAATAATATTAAGTCACGAACTAAATAATATTTATACTATACTAACTCCTGCCAGCAAGAAAACACCTCTTTTTCCTTGTCTTTGATAAGAAGACATCAAAGACAAGGCTTTCGAAGTTTTAAAAACCAAGGAGTTTACTTTTGTAAATGACTGTTTTAAAAACAAGAGTAACGCAGTATTTGGCGTTTTCTTGCAAAGACTAACTCATTTCCGCACTTGTGTGCGTTTTTTTTACTGAATTCAATTCCCAATCTATAACCATTTCTACGGTTTCCCGATTTCTAAAATTTAATTAATATTTTTTGATTCTCATATAGAGACCTTTAGTCATATTTTTCAGGTTATTATTAAAACCTGAAATTTACTGGCACACCCTTTGAATTACCGTTTTCAACAATAGAGGTAATCCTGTCTCTCAAATATTAAAGCACAGGAATTAATTAATAATTAAATCCATAATATCATGGCAGTAGAGAAAACAATTGGCTCATCAAGCCTAGTAGAAGTGATTGACCGTATTCTTGACAAAGGTGTTGTAGTTGACGCTTGGGTAAGAGTATCATTAGTTGGTATCGAACTTCTTGCAATTGAAGCAAGAGTAGTAGTAGCATCAGTTGAAACATACTTAAAGTATGCTGAAGCAATCGGTTTAACCGCTAAAGCTGCGTAAGGCATTTTTAACAAAGAGGTAATCCTGTATCTCTATTATTAAAGCACAGGAAATAATTAATATTTTTAAATCCAAAATATCATGGCAGTAGAAAAAACAATTGGCTCATCAAGCCTAGTAGAAGTGATTGACCGTATTCTTGACAAAGGTGTTGTAGTTGACGCATGGGTAAGAGTATCATTAGTTGGTATCGAACTTCTTGCAATTGAAGCAAGAGTAGTAGTAGCATCAGTTGAAACATACTTAAAGTATGCCGAAGCTATTGGTTTAACTGCAAAAGCAGCATAAGTCATTTTTAAACAAAGAGGTAATCCTGTATCTCTATTATTAAAGCACAGGAATTAATTAATATTTTTAAATCCAAAATATCATGGCAGTAGAAAAAACAATTGGCTCATCAAGCCTAGTAGAAGTGATTGACCGTATTCTTGACAAAGGTGTTGTAGTTGACGCATGGGTAAGAGTATCATTAGTTGGTATCGAACTTCTTGCAATTGAAGCAAGAGTAGTAGTAGCATCAGTTGAAACATACTTAAAGTATGCTGAAGCAATCGGTTTAACTGCTAAAGCTGCGTAATGCATTCTTTAGTTGAACCGTTATTCTTGCTAAAACATCCTTATGGCACAAATTCCATGTAGCATGACTTACCAAGGGTAATTGTTTTTACAGATTAAAACAAACTTAATTTTAAAATTATGAGCATGAAGGCTGAAATAAATACGGATGGTTTTTTTGATAACATTATAACTTCCTACGAAACCCGGATTCAAAAAATTCAAACTGCCTTCCAATCAACAGAAAATATTACAGAATCTTCTCACTCCCTCTTCGACAATGTCCAGAATTCCATAAACGAACTTAAAAAGGAAAGGGACATTCTAAATTCGAGGCTTTGCGAAAACCTTGCGAAGAATGGTTCAATACGTAAAAAAGATTATAACACGATAATGTCGGGCATTCTCACCGTTCTTAACGAAAAGGAAAAAGAAGCCGAAAAACAATTCTTAAACTATATTGAAGCACAGAAAGAAACAGTCCAATCGCTTAAAAACAGCCTATTGGGTATTAAAGACATTACCACCGAAGACACCAAAGATAAAATAATTACCATCAAAAAACAACTTTCCCAAATCACAACTACACAGGAGAAAGGAAAGGAAATGGTTATGAAAACATTTACTGATTTTCAGCAAATGCATAACCGAATGATTGGATGCCTTGAAGACCTGCTTGAAAAAGGCGACCACATCCTAATTAAGGATATAAGAAAGAATATGGATCAAGTATTAAAAGAAGTAATTTAACTAAAAATAGGAGATAAATTAAATGGGACTATCATCAGAAATGAAAAATTTGAGTGAAGAAATACTAACTTCTTTCAAACAACGTATTAAAGAAAATGACGAGCTTGTAACTGAAGTACAAAAAACACTTGAAGGCTTCCAAAAGGGGCATCAGGAAATGACCGCCGTTTTAAATGCCAATGCTATAGCCTTGAGAAATGGTCTTGCAAGTGATGAAAAAGAACGGTTAAATACCTACAATGAATTAATGACCGGTATTCATGTTACGATTGACACTATTCAGAAAGAAGTCCTATCAATTCAAACTTCCACCTTCAACATGATAAATGAATTTACCGCAAGCAGGGCACAAATGGCTATTGATTTAGGTAAATTCTTTACAGTTAACAGAGACAACCTAGCACAAAATGAGAAACTCAGGATGGAGGATGAGAAAACTAGGATTAAGGAATTTGATGCAATGATGAATAATATTAACAATGACCTGAAAAGCATCAATAATGAAGTTATGGGTATCTTTAAAAGCACCAACGATATGCTCGAAAATTTCGAGAAAGAACACCAGGGAATGTCTGCTGAGCTTCGGGCTGAATTAAGTAAAAACCTCGCTGAACGAGTTACCTATACCAAATCATTGCTTTTAGGATTCCAACAAAGGTTGGGAGAAATCGGCAACGAAAACCAGGAATTGGCTAAAAAAATGAGAAAAGAACTTGCTAACAGCCAAAAAGCAATTGCGAATGGTGAAGTTGGAAGGCTTAACGATTACAAGGTGGTTATGAATGGAATCCATGATACTATCAAAACAATCCGCAAAGATGTTAACGACATCCAAAAATCCACATCAACTATGATTGGTAATTATGCACAAGACAGAAGCCAGGGAGCTGCTGAATGGAATAAAATGCAGGATACAATAGCTCAGTTAAAGGGAAAAGGATCCGTTAAGCAACCTAAGGTGGTAGCAAAAAAAATTGAAAAGAAAGAAGTAAAAAAGGAAGCAAAAAAAGAAGTTCCCGCTAAAAAAATCATGGAAACTCCGGTTAAGGTCGTGCCAGCTAAAATGGCAAAAGAAGTTCCGGTTATAACTGAACCTAAACCAGTAGCTCCAATCACTTTGGAAGAGAAAATATTGGATTACATCAATAAACATCCCAAAGGTGTTAGTGTAGCAGAAATGGAAAAGCCACTTGGCGAAACCAGAATGAAGTTGGGTTATGTTGCCAAAAAATTGATGGAAGCCGGTAAAGTCCAAAAGGTTGATAATCATTACTTCCCGCTTAAAAAATAATATCTGTTTAAAAAAGGCTTGCCAATCACTGGTAGGCAGGGAGTCGAAGTAACTTATTTATCAACCTAGTTAGTTATTTCGATTCCGTAATTTTTTTAATTCTTAATATTATTGGCCATGTCAAAAATAATTAAATGTACCTTTTGTGATGGAACAGGGCAAGATCCTTTCAGCCTGCTTTCTTCAATCTCTCATTGCCTCGTTTGTAATGGTACAGGCAAAGTGGAAATGGAAGAGCCAATAATAAAATGTGTGTTTTGTGACGGAAATGGCAAAAATCCGCTTGGAGCCAGAGTTACATGTATCGTTTGTGAAGGAAAAGGATATAATCACTGCGAAAGCGATATAGTATGTAAGCAATGCAAAGGCACGGGGAAATCAAGCGATGGCTTGCCTTGTACAAGTTGCAGAGGAGTAGGATACAAAAATAATAAGTAATGAAGAATAAGGGAAACAATTTCAACGAATGTTTGCAGAAAAGAATAGATGTAATAGCTAAACAAAACGCCCGCAGGCGGGAATTTGTAAAAAAGAGAGAAAGAGTTATATCTGATATTGAAGGGGCTAGGAAAATCTGGATAGATACTATGGCTCAATTACCCAAAACTGAATTTTAAGAACTTTAAAATAATAAATGATCCAATTATGGAAAATACAACAACTATCAACAACGAAATAAACACCTTAATTGAACCCAAGCCAATGTCTGATTTTGTTGAGACAGCGTATGTAAAAGATATTACCAACCGTAGCCTTACTTATATGAAAGCCGGGTTCCCTGTGCATTTTAGGGGTCCATCAGGAACAGGAAAAACAACTCTGGCCATGCACATGGCAAGTAAAATTGGACGACCTGTAGTAATTATCCATGGTGATGCTGAGTATAAAACTTCCGATTTGGTTGGTAACGAATCGGGTTATAATTTCAAAAAATTAGATGATAAATTTATCCATACTGTGCATAAACAAGAAGAAAGTATGCAAAAAACATGGGTAAACAATCGCTTAACCATTGCGGTAAAAAATGGCTTTACGCTAATTTACGACGAGTTTACCCGTTCGCGCGCCGAAGCAAACAACATACTTTTACCCATTTTGCAGGAGAGAATGATGACTACATCATCATCAAATGAAGAGAATTACTACATGAAAGTACATCCCGAATTTCGTGCAATATTTACTTCAAATCCTGAAGAATATGCCGGCGTTAACCGTACACAGGATGCATTGCGCGACAGAATGGTTACCATGGATCTCGATCATTTCGATTATGAAACCGAGTTGAATATTGCCATGGCAAAATCTAAGCTGGCATTAAAGGATACTGAGATAATTGTTAAAGTTGTAAGAGGTCTGCGCGAATCGGGGAAAACCGAATTTGACCCTACCGTTCGTGGTTGCATTATGATAGCGAAAACACTGGCAACTATGAAAACAACACCATCGAAATCGAAAGATAAGTTCCGGATAATTTGTCAGGATATACTTACTTCGGAAACAAGCCGGGTTGGCTCAAAAACTAACCAGGGAAAGGTGAGAACAATCGTTGATGAATTAATAGATCGGTTTTTATAAAGATACAATACTTTCGCCAACAATAAATCTATAATATTATGCCAAATATACCCCGAGTAAAAGGACTTCAGAGCATTAAATCGTCGCAAACTGCTGTTAAATCCGGAATTCCCAATAAGGAAGACTCTGATTTTATTAAAATGTACGTTTTCGAAAAAGAAAGAGGGCGATTGCAAGCTGAAGAAATAAGGATTAATCAAAGGCTTGAGATCATCCATAAAAGGTTGAAGGAAATTAATGTTTTTGCAAATGAAAAATCAGGAATGAATCGACCTCTATCAGATACAAAAACTAAAAATGCAATCAAAGACGGAGAAAATGAATGGGAAACCATGTCGATTGACTATTAAATAAAATAAATAAATAAACAATTCATTATGTCAGAACCTAATCATTCAATACAGGCAACCGGCCTCGCCGATATACTTGAAAGAGTACTCGACAAAGGAATTGTAATTGCTGGTGATATCAAAATCCAAATTGCCGACATTGATTTGTTGACTATTAAAATCAGGTTACTGGTTGCCTCGGTTGACAAAGCCATGGAGATGGGCATCAACTGGTGGCAGGAAGATACTTACCTGTCGACTAAAGCCAGAGAAAAAGAGCTCATGCAGCAGCAGGAAACGCTGGAGGCTCGCCTGGAAAAACTGGAAACGATGAATAAATCTGTATAATTTGACATAACCTTTAATATTGTGTATCATGAGTACAAAAAAAGATAATGAAAAAAAAGATGAAGCCGACTTTGGTGTTTTTGGCTTGGGAGGTTTGTTTAAAGGGATAGAAAAATTAGTTGACCTGGCAGGAAAACTAGAAGAAAAAGGAGGTATTGCCAAAGAAGGTGAGATCAATTTCGATCATATCAAAAAAGGTATGAAAGGTGTTTATGGATTTACCATCAACACTGCAGGTGGGGGTTCACCTAAAGTAGAAACTTTCGGGAATATAAAAAAAACACCGGAAGGGCCTAAAGTTGATGAAGAACGGGAACCAATGACGGATGTTTTTGATGAAAAAGATGAGATCGTAATTATTGCTGAAATGCCGGGTATAGAGAAAAACGACCTTAAACTTGATCTGAAAGAAGACATTCTTGAGATTTCGGCAGCCAATAAAAACAGGACTTACCGCAAGGAATTATTGCTTCCGATTAAAGTCGTTAGTGAAAACCTATCACACAAATTTAAAAACGGAATCCTTGAGATCAGGATAAAAAAATAAATATCATGGCACTTGCTGGATTAGGAAACAATGACCTAAAACTCATCCTTTTTGGAGGAAAGGGCGGTGTTGGAAAAACCAGCTGTGCCGTAGCAACTGCTTTAGCATTATCCGAAAATTTTAAAACACTGCTCATCTCAACTGATCCGGCTCATTCAGTTTCCGACTGTCTTGAGCAGGAAATTGGGTTTAAGGTAGTACATATTGAAGGCACAAAAAACCTGTCGGCCATCGAAGTGATAGCGGATGATGCTCTTGCTGTTTTTAAAGACGCACACCAAAAAGAACTTAAAAAACTACTCGATACTTCTACAAATCTTGATAATGAAGATATTGATCAAATGATGACCTTATCGATACCGGGAATTGATGAAGTGATGAGTTTTAAAACCATCATTGATTTTATTGAAGAAGGTGAGTTTGAAAAATATGTTGTCGACACAGCACCCACCGGTCATGCCTTGCGGTTAATTTCTTCTCCAAAACTGTTGGATGAATGGATAAAAGTAGCCGCTCGCATGAGGTGGAAATACCGCTATATGATAACCAGCTTTTCAGGCTCTTATCATCAGGACGATGTAGACTCATTCTTACTCAGCTTAAAAAAAACAGTTAAGCGAATTGAAAGCATACTACGCGACAATACTCAATGCGAATTTATCCCCGTGTGCATTCCTGAAGCAATGGCCGTACTAGAAACTAATCGACTGTTGGCCGATTTAACTAAATTAGGAATTTATTCGCGTCAGATGATTATAAATAATATGATGGTTGATGAAGATAGTGAATTTTGCAGAAGAAAAAAAGCAGGACAGGCAAAGTATTTACAAGAGATTACTGAAACTTATAGCCAGCTTAACATAGCTAAAGTGCCCATGTTTCCTGAAGAAATCAAAGGACTTGAAGCGCTTAATCACCTACAATTATTTTTATTTAACGACCAGCATCCCAACCCTTAAACTAAGAACATGACCGAAATAAAAGATGAAATTGTATTGAGAGTAAAAGAAGCACCTGTCAAAGATGTAGGACGAGCCATTGCTCGTATCGATCCTCAGGACATGAGCCTGATGGGTTTGGAAAATGGGGATATCATACTGATTGAGGGCAAACGCCCCACTCCCGTAAAAATCATGCCTTGCTATCCCGAAGACAGAGGCAAAAGTATTATTCAGGTGGACGGTATTACCCGCGAAAATGCCCAGACGGGGATTGATGAAAAAGTTAAAGTTACTAAAACTAGCAGTCGACAGGCCACAAAACTCAAACTCAAACCCAATACCAAGTTAGGTTCATTGTATAAAGCCGACGATTCAAAATATATTGGTTCTCTAATTAGCGGACTCCCCGTTACTAAAGGCGATAAAGTCCGTGCAATTCTATTTGGCTCCCGGTCGGTTGAATATATTGTTACAGGAATTAATCCTGATGGAGTTGTTTTGATACATCCAAATACCACCATTCAACTTGAATCGGTAAAAAATGCAGGGGAAGGCAAACGCAAAATTTCTTACGAAGACATTGGAGGCCTTGGAAACCAGGTTCAACGGATCAGGGAGATGATTGAATTGCCATTAAAATACCCTGAAATATTTGAACGGCTCGGCGTACAGCCACCCAAAGGAGTATTTATGTATGGCCCACCAGGTACGGGTAAAACGCTTATTGTAAGAGCTGTTGCACATGAAACTGATGCTTATTTTATCAACATCTCAGGGCCCGAAATAATGGGAAAGTTTTATGGGGAGAGCGAAGGCCGTATCCGTAAAATTTTTGAAGAAGCTCAGGCTCACGCACCTTCGATTATTTTCATCGATGAGATTGATGCTATCGCGCCCAAGCGGGAAGATATGGGTGGAGAGAAGCAGGTGGAAAAACGTGTGGTAGCACAATTACTGTCGTTAATGGATGGACTTGAATCCAGAGGAAAAGTAATTGTTATTGGAGCCACCAATATTCCCAACGCAATTGACCCTGCATTAAGAAGACCAGGACGGTTCGATCGTGAAATTTCTATTTCTATTCCTGATAAAAAGGGTAGGCTCGAAATTCTTTACATTCACACAAGGGGAATTCCTTTGTCGATGGACGTAGATATGGAAAAAATTGCAGAAATCACACATGGTTTTGTGGGTGCAGATTTAGAAGCATTGGCACGTGAAGCCGCTATGACAGCCTTACGAAAAATACTCCCACAAATTGATTTTGAACTATCAGAAATTCCGTATGAACTGTTAACATCGCTGGAAGTAACCATGGATAATTTTATGGATGCCATGAAAGAGGTTGAACCATCAGCCATCAGAGAAGTATTTGTGGAGGTGCCCGATGTTAAATGGGATGAAGTGGGTGGACTGGATGAAATAAAAAATGCGCTGAAAGAAACCGTGGAATGGCCACTGAAATACGCTGATCTTTTTAAAAAAACAGGGACAAATCCTCCAAAAGGAATCATCCTACATGGAAAACCGGGTACGGGCAAAACTTATCTGGCAAAAGCCTTGGCGAGTGAAAGTGGAGTGAATTTTATCTCGGTAAAAGGACCTCAAATACTAAGCCGTTACATTGGGGAATCGGAAAAAGGAGTACGCGAATTATTTAGATTGGCAAAACAAGCCTCACCCTGTATTTTATTTTTGGATGAAATCGACAGCATCACGCCACGACGGAGCCACGATGGTTCAGGCTCTGGAGTTATAGAACGTGTTATTGGCCAGTTTCTTACCGAAATGGATGGAATTGAAGACCTGAGAGGGGTCATCGTTTTGGCAGCTACAAACAGGATTGATTTAATCGACCCGGCCTTGCTCAGAAGCGGTCGTTTCGATCTGATTTTTGAACTGCCCCAGCCCGACACAAACACCCGGGAAATGATCTTTAAGATTCATACTCGCAATAAGCCCGTTCACAAGAAAGTAAACCTGAAGCAACTGGCACAAAAAACAGAAGGCCTTACCGGATCCGACATCGAATTTATTTGTCGTAAGACTTCCATGCTTGCCATACGCGAATTAATTGAGAAGAAAAATGGAGAATTAATTGATTCGTCTGATGAAATTGTTCTTTTACCAAAACATTTTGAGGAAGCTATCAATCTGGTATTAACACAAAACTTAACTAAGAAATAAATATTTAAATCATGTCAACAAATAAAATTTATATATATGGGGTTGTACCCAATTTTCACAGCCCCGAAATGTTTCGATCATTGGAAAAATCGGGAATTTATGCCATCGGCTTTCAAGATGTAACTGCCATTGTATCCGATACAGACGATGAGTCTATTGCTGATATGGACAGAGAATCACTTGGGCAATTGCTGGTTCACCATCAAAAGACCATAGAAGATCTTATTGGCAAAGGGTTCAATATGTTAATTCCAATGCGGTTAGGCACAATAGTATATTCGAAGAAGGATGTTGTTAAAGTACTTGAGGTAGGTTATGACTTGATTATTGAAACGCTGAAAAAAATAGAATCAGTAATTGAAATCGATCTAGCAGTTACTTGGGCAGATTTTGGTGGGGTATTGAAAGAAATCTCCCTTGTTCCTGAGGTCATGGAATTGAAAAGTGAAATTCAGAACCAATTAACCGACGCCTTGCAAATCGACCAGGTGAAAATCGGGATGCTGGTACAAGCTAAACTAAAAGAAAAAAATACATCGGTCGAGTTGAGTGTTTTAGGTGCATTATCCTCCTATGGCGTTGATATCAAGACGCATGAAGTAATGAACGACGAAATGATTACCAATTCAGCATTTCTTTTAAAACGATCAAAACTGGACACTTTTTACAATTTTATCGATCAATTGGATAAAGAATTCGAAGGTAAATTAAACTTTAAACTGGTTGGGCCACTGCCATGTTATAGCTTTTACACCCTTGAAATAAGCGAGTTAAACCTAGATAGTGTGCTGAATGCAAAAAACGAACTCGGGCTATCCGATAATTCTTCCCTATCGGAAATTAAAAAAGCTTATCTGGCAAAGGCAAAATTGTTTCATCCTGATACGCAACTTGAAAATGGGGACAAAGAAAGTTTTGACAAAATAAACAAGGCCTATCATGCTTTATTGGATTATTCCGCAGCAGTGAGGCAAACTTCAAAAGAGGAAAACATCGTCATCGTCAATGAAAAAGTAAAAGAAAACTTAATTTTAGTAAAAATAAAGGATTAATATGCAAAGAGACGGCAAATATATATACTGTATAATCGGTACACAATACGATGCCAATTTTGGAACAATTGGAGTAGGTGGGCGTGGTGACCTGGTTTCCACTATAGGAGATGATGGATTATGTATGGTTGTTAGCGATCATCCTTTAAGCAAATTTGTGGTTAACCCTGAAAACATACTAGCTCACCAAAAAGTAATAGAAGCGGTGATGAAAGAATTCCCCAGTGTACTCCCCATCAGGTTTGGCACCATAGCCACCACCCCGGATGAAATACGAAACCTTCTTAACAGACGTTATGGTGAATTTATGGAATTGCTTACCCAGTTTGAGAATAAGGTAGAGCTTAATGTAAGGGGAAGCTGGAAAAATATAGGAACCATCTATCAGGAAATTGATAAAGAACACATAGAGCTGCAAAAAATTAGAAAAGAAATTGAATCTTTAAAAGATCAGGAAAAGCGAAACCAGAAAATTAAAGAGGCTGGTGAAATTGTAGAACTTGCCCTCGCTCAGAAAAAAGAAGACGAAGCTGAACAAATTACTGACGCTTTAAAGCGATCGGTTTTTGAATATAAACACAATAAACCAAGCAACGATTCAATGTTTATGAATACTGCTTTTTTGATAAATGGAGGCAGAGAAACAGAATTCGATAATATTATGGCCGATCTGGGTAGCGAATATCAGGATCGGAGCGATTTCGTTTATACAGCTCCATTACCAATTTTTAATTTTATCGACCTTAAAATATTTCCCGAAAAATGGGAAACCTAGGACAAATTACGAATTACAAATTAAATGTTACAATTTTAAGAATTAAATAATGGAAGAACCAGAAAAAGATAAAGAAGGCATCTACTTATATTGCATTATAAAGCATAACGGCCCCATTGAATTTGGCCCTATCGGAATCGGTACCATTTCCAGCAGGGTATACACAATCAACTACAAAGATTTGTGCGTGGTTGTCAGTAAATCGGCGGTGATGAGATATGAGGCCCGACGGGTAAATGTGACTGCCCATGCCTTGGTTTTGGAAGAAGTGATGAAGCAGTTTACTATTCTTCCTATTCGATTTTCTACGATTTCTGGTTCGTATGATGAGTCAAAAATCGTAAGCATTCTTGAAAAAGAATATGATAAGTTTTCAGATTTACTGGATAAGATGGATGGCAAAAAAGAACTGGGGCTTAAAGTTCTGGCCATAGAAAAGCCTATTTATGAACATATTCTTGAAAAATACGATAATATCCGTGTGTTGAAAGAAAAGTTGGCTAAACTTGATCCTGTAAAAGCACATTTTAAGCTGATGAAAATTGGCGAAATGGTTGAAGAGGCGCTTATGAAAGAAAATGAGTATTTTGACGACCTTATTGTAACTGCACTGACACCCCTGGTTGAGGAAGTGAAAATTAATGACAAATACGGCGAACGGATGATTCTGAATGCTGCTTTTCTCATTAAAAATGAAAATGAACCTGAATTCGATGAGGCCATCAATGAGCTGAATGACCAATACGGAAACCTGCTCACATTTAAATACGTAGGTACACTTCCTCCTTATAACTTTGTAACTCTTGTTATAAACACTGAAGGAGGTTGATATGATATTCAAAGGGCTAGTATTTATCGCTGAAAAGATAAATGAAATAATAGAACGGGAGATATCCGATGAAGGTCGGATAAAAGAACGGCTTATGGCACTGCAATTGAAGTTCGAAATGGACGAAATCAGTGTGGAGGAATATGACAGGCAAGAGGAAGAACTGCTTGAATTGATCGAAAATATAAGACTTAGTAAAGAAAATAATCAATAATCAATTAAAACAATTATTATGATTGATGAAAATGTTAGCGTATTTAAATGCCCAAAATGTGGAAAAACAACTGGTGGAAATGAAAAGTTTTGTATAGAATGCGGGCAGGCATTGGATATCATTTGCCCGGAATGCAGTGAAAAATGGCGATTTATGTTTGACTATAAATTTTGCCCCAATTGTGGTAATAGTATGAAACCACCAGTAGTAAAGAAAACAGAGCAACCTGTTCACAAGGAAAAAAAATATAAAGAAACTAACTAAATAGAAAGGAGTAAAACAATGAGTAATATTATAGAAGTAAAAAAAACAGTGATTAAATTCTTAAAAGAGAATATTAAATGCTATGATGTAACAGTCATAAAAATTGAAAAAGAACTGGAAAGTTGGAATTCTGTGGCAGAGCTATATGAAGACGATTCATTTTTAAAATCGATGAACCTTCCTCCGAAAAAGGTACGGCTGTTCTATTTGGTCAAAATGGATGACAATCTTGAAATTACTTCCTTCGAACGACTTAATTCTTTTGAGGGTATGGATAGCTCAGATCAATAAGAAATAATAATAAAAATTCGTGTCATGAAAAACGATCTAATATATGTCTATTGTGTATCAAACAGTCCTTTTGAATTCGAAGTAACTGAAGACATATTAGGATTAAGAACTATTGTATTCAATAATTTTTACCTGATCGTTAAGGATGTCCCAGAGAATGAATACTCCGAAGAAAATTTCAAAAGGAATTTATCGAACATTAACTGGGTCGAAATCAATGCCCGTAACCATATGGATGTCATTATCAGAAATATGGAAAATAATACTGTTATTCCATTCAAATTTGGTACTATTTACAATTCAGAGGAAAGCCTGAAAAAATTCATAACAGATTATTTCGAATCTTTTGCTGAAAACTTCCAAAACATTAAAGACAAGGAAGAATGGTCAGTTAAAATATATTGCAATCTTAAAATACTTAGTGAACAAATCGACGAATTGAGTGAAGCCACCGCTGCTCTCGAAAAACAAATCATGGCCAGCTCCCCGGGGAAAGCCTATCTGTTGGGACGAAAGAAAGAACAACTCATTGAAGAGGAAAGCGATCGGTTATGCAAACATTTTGGACAAATTTATTTCGATGAATTCAAGATGATAAGTGACTCATCGTTTCTCAACAATCTGCTCCCTAAAGAATATACAGGAAGAACTGATACCATGATCCTGAATGCCTCATTCCTGGTTGGTAAAAACAGCGTAACCCAATTTAAAGATATTTCCAGTAACCAAATAGAAAATGGTAAACCTTTGGGTTTTATTATTGAAACATCTGGTCCCTGGCCATTGTTTAGTTTTGTATCGATAAACGAAAAAATATGATAAACGATAGTGTAATCGACCGATCAAAGGATATCACCATCCTCGAATTACTCGACAGGGTGTTAAATAAAGGTGTTATTTTAACCGGAGATATTGTCATTTCTGTTGCCGACATCGACCTGATTTACCTGGGAGTAAAACTTATGTTAAGTTCAGTTGAAACGATGGAACAACTCAAATCGGAAAGACAACGCATTGATAAATAATTTGTTTTCAATGACAACAAAATAATAAATAGAATTAAATACCGGATATGTTAAGCCAAAATTTATAGTAGAACGAAGATGGATAAATTGATTTATTGCTTATTACTCGCTAAAAGCAACCACACAAAGCCCGAAACCATTTTGAACTCGTTGAAAGGTGTAATGGAAGCTAGCTTGCTTGCTGTTGAATACCACAATATTTCAGCGATAATAAGCGATGTAACAGAAAAGCAGTTTGTCGCCAATAAACAACACGCTGTGGAATTTGCCTTGGTGATTGATAAATTGGCGCAAAAATACACACTTCTGCCCATGAGGTTTGGTTCCATGATGGACTCAACCGGTTCCGTTATGGATATGTTAGAACGAAATGAAGTTGAAATTGAAGCCGGCCTGAAAAAAGTAAAAAACAAATGGGAGTATGGATTAAAAGTGCTTTGCGATCGCGAAAAGCTTAAAGAAGAGCTCATTGCAAAACAAGATAACGACTCGCTAAATTTGGTAAAACCTGAAATCGACCCAAATAAATCAGTCTATAAAACCTATGTACTAAAAAAATTAAGCGAACACAGAGCTGAAGAACAAATTTTATCCTTCGTGGATTCTATTCTTGTCGAAATTAAAACCTATCTTCGAAAGTTAAAAGCAGTGGATAAATGTAAAAAAATGACCAACGAAACCACCATCATCGATGCTGTTTTTTTACTTGATAAGAAGAAGAAAAAAGAGGTAATTAATCTGGTTAAAGATTTACAACAGAAATACCCACAACTAAATTTCCTATTGACAGGACCTTGGCCTCCTTATAATTTTGTTGAAATAAATATAAAATAAACCACCTTATGAGTAATAATAAAATACTTTGTAATACAGGAACTGTGGATCTTTCCATTCAGGACATTTCGAAAGAGGTGGACAAATTGATTAACGATGAAGAAACCAAGCTAAAGCTTACCCCGGAAAATGCCGATTCTGGCTTGGCCAAACTTGTGTTAACACTGGTTGAACTTATTCGTAAACTGATTGAAAAGCAAGCGATGCGCAGAGTTGATGGGGGCTCATTGTCGGAAGACGAGATTGAACGACTAGGCGAAACATTAATGAAACTGGAGATGAAAATGGAAGAGTTGAAGAAATATTTTAACCTTACGGACCGGGATTTGAATATTAACCTGGGACCATTGGGTGATTTAATGTAATCAACAATAAAAATTAAATACCACCATGAGAAAGTTGATTTACATTCCCATAATCCATACCAATCCAGATATGGGCTCGTTTGGAAAAGAACTCGCAAAAAAAAGCAAGGCTTTGATTGGGGAGAGTAAATGGCAACTGCATACCAACACGGTTAATGGGTACTGGAATGCCATTGAAACCTTTTTTGAAAATGACAAGTTAAATGTAAAAGGAATTAAAATATACCAGGACGGAATGTTTGTTGATGGTGAGCCTGCGCTGAAAATAGTACAGGATGGCGTTAATTCAGGCAGCAGAAATTCTGTGGTCGTTTCAAAACTTATCGAACATGGTGCTATACTTATTAAAACCGAAGATTTTAAATTAGTGAAGAAAGAGTACGATTGTATTCATTCGATAATACACTCCAAAAACAGTTTTCAACGATTCTATTTTCTGCTCAAATATAAGATATTAAAACCTGTCATTTTGTTGAAAAGGGATAAATTTATTGCAAATAGGATTGCCGAAACCTTAGGAAACAATGAAACAGGAATTCTCTTTATCGGGGCATATCATAATATTATAAATAAAATCCCTAGCGACATCACCGTTGTTCAGTTAAAAGAAATTGCAAAAATCATTGATTATCAAAAAACAATTCAATCCAGTTCTGAAATTAAAACTGAACAGATAGAATACCTAACCCAAAAGATTGTACCTGATGATGAAGATTTTAATCATTGATGATATTCAAGACAACCTGATGGGTTACTAAATTTATAGAACTATGTAAACCAGAGCCACCTTTACACTATCTGTCTATAAATAATACTATTAAAAGATATCCTCATGAAGAAAATTCTTATCATTGATAACCAAAAAGACAATCTCATAAGTATAGAAGCAGTTATTGGTATTAATATTCCTAATTGCAAGGTATTAACTGCATTATCTGGGAAACAAGGTATTAAACTAGCAAAAGAAGAACAGCCCGACACAATTCTTCTTGACATAATTATGCCAGAAATGGATGGCTATGAAGTTTGTAAACAACTAAAGGAAGATTTGTCAACAAAGCATATTCCTATTATTTTAATTAGTGCAGCTAAAATAGACTCGAAAAGCCGAGTAAATGGTCTTATTAGTGGAGCTGATGCGTTTTTATCAAAACCTATTGATACAGATGAATTTGTGGCTCAGGTTAATACTATGCTTAGAATAAAAAAAGCAGAGGATAAATTAAGGAATGAGACAGAAAAGCTAAGAAAAACGCTTGAAACATACCATGTTAAATTGGAGTCTGAAATTGAAAGTAGAATTAGCACAGAAACTTTATTGGAACATAGATACCAACAGATTTATCAATTTTCACCAGATTCAATTATTATCCATGATATGGATATGAATATACTGGATGCCAATAATAAAGCCACTGAAGAGTTTGGCTATTCCTTGGAAGAACTACTCGCAAAAAAGATATTTGAATTACATCCTGAGAGTGAACTGAACCATTCCGCCCAAGTGTTGGCAAGTATGAAGAAAAAAAAGATGCTTACGGTGGAGACTAAATTTGTGAGGAAAGACGGTTCAGTTTTTTCAGCCGAAATAACTCCATGCAAATATATGCTTGGAAACAAAGAGATAATTCATATTGTTATTCGAGACATCACTGAACGCAAGCAGGCAGAGGAACAGATCAAAGCAAAGAGTCTTTTCCTGGAAAGCCTGATTCAGCAATTACCGCTTCCCACCTTTGTGATGGATTCCAAAGGGTTCAATGTGATGGTGAATGAAGCATTTCTGAAGTTCTATGCTGTGCCAGACAAGGATATGGTCCTGGGAAGAAATGCGCTCACAGAGCCGGCGAACGTAAGCCATGGCGTGGTCAAGTACTTCAAGGAGGCTTTGAGTGGGAAAATCGTTGAAATGCCTGAATTAGAATTTGTTTCACCCTACGAGAATAAGAAAGTCATTACACGATGCAAATTGTTTCCCATATTGGACCCGACAGGTACGTTAACAAATGTAGTTGTAATGCAGGAAGATATCACCGAGCGTAAGCAGGTGGAAAGGGCATTAAAGGATAGCGAACAGAATTACAGAGTTTTATTCGATAATATTAGTGATGGAATCTTCGTTCTTGATGCTGAAACAATGAAAGTAGTAATTGCTAATAAAGCAATTGCAAAAATCTATGGATTCGATTCTGAAGACGATATTACTAATTTAAATCCAATTGATTTAATTTTACCGGAAGATAAGGAAGCTGTTTATAAGATCATTGCTGAAGATATGTTTGAAAATAATTTACAGCAAACAAATGAATTCCGCTCTCTTACCAAAGATGGGAGAGAAATATGGATAAGTGCAATCGGTGTCAAAACTGAATATCAAGGCAGATTGGCAGGTTTAATATCAATTAGAGGCATCACTGAGCTTAAGAACTATTCAAATATTGGCTTTGAGAAATTTATAAAAATTCCAGCTAGAGGCAAACCTAATAGTTCAATAACTCCTGAAATACACAATGCGCTAGAGCAAAAACTTAATGATTCACTTAACCCATTAAAAGGATATTGGCATGCTATATTCTGGTTAAATGAGACGATGAATGTTAATGTAACCTATCAAGCGCTTAGAAACTACATGATTAAACATTTCAAGACAAAACTTAAAGTTCCTAGGAAGTCTCATTACAAAAAAGATGAACAGGCTATTGAAGCCTTTTTTAAAACTGCCGAATGTACTGAGGCAATTTAGAATTAGTCTTGGTAAAAATAAGTATGATTCTCTGAACTTATATTTTCAGGATGAAAGTCGCTTTGGTTTGATGACCCATGTAGGGAGATGCCTAACCGCAAAGGGGGTAAAACCACTAGTCAAATATAAACATGCATTTAAAAACACATATTTATATGGTGCTTTTTCACCTATTGATGGCAACTCATTTGTGTATGAAATAGAAGGAACAACTAGTGAGATATTCTATGAATATATAAAACAACTTTCAGAACACAGACCATATGAATTAATGATTGTTGTTATTGATAATGCAGGATTTCATTCTTTGAAAGATTATGAAATACCTGACAACATAAGACTTGTAAGGATTCCGCCGTACTCTCCGGAATTAAACCCAAGTGAAAAAATGTGGGCATATATCAAGCAGTACTATAAAAACGAATTTTTCGAATCACTTACCGAAGTAAAACAATGGCTCTTTAATTTTATAAAAACAAAAATTAATTCTGACATCGTAAAATCAATTACCCACAATTTAAAATTTATTAATGCTTTTAACGCTAATGCCATATGACAATTGGTATTACTAATTTAAATCCAATTGATTTAATTTTACCGGAAGATAAGGAAGCTGTTTATAAGATCATTGCTGAAGATATGTTTGAAAATAATTTACAGCAAACAAATGAATTCCGCTCTCTTACCAAAGATGGGAGAGAAATATGGATAAGTGCAATCGGTGTCAAAACTGAATATCAAGGCAGATTGGCAGGTTTAATATCAATTAGAGGCATCACTGAGCTTAAGCTGGCAGAATTTGCTATAAATGAAAGGTTAAAGGAGTTGAACTGCCTTTATGGTATTTCTAAGATTATCGAAATTCCAGATCTATCGATAGAAGAAATTTTCCGTAAAGTTATTAGCCTGGTTCCTACTTCCTGGCAATATCCCGAAATTACTGTTTGCCGGATTATCACAGATGGAATTGAATACAAAAAACTAACCTTCAAGAAAACTGACTGGATGCAAAGCAGTAATATCAAAGTTGATGGAAAGACTGTAGGTATTATCGAAATTTGTTATCTGGAAAAAATGCCTGATATTGATGAAGGACCTTTCCTTAAAGAAGAAAGATTGGTCATTGATGCTGTAGCTGAACGCATAGGTTACGTTATAGAGCGTAAGCAGGCGGAGAATATGCTACGGGATGCTTATGCAAGGCACTCCGCAATGATAGAAAATATCGGTGATGTTATTACCATTGTGGGAGCTGATGGCATAACGAAATATCAAAGTCCAAATATTGAGAAATGGTTTGGATGGAAGCCTGAGGATCTTATCGGTACAAACGGCTGGGACAAGATACATCCTGAAGATATTGAAAGGATTCAGAAAGGATTCAGTAAAATACTTAAAAAAGAAACTGCCTCGATAGTTGAATACCGATTCAAATGTAAAGATGGTAATTACAAATGGATAGAACTTTCTGTCGTTAACCGTATCAACGAGCATGCGATCAATGGTGTGCTACTCAATTACCATGATATCACCGAACGTAAACGTACAGAGCAAGTTCAAAAAGTATTATACAATATTTCCAATGCAGTAATAACAACTGTAAACCTTGAATATTTAATTATTCTTATTCAAAAAGAACTTGAAAAAATTATTGATACTTCAAATTTTTATATTGCTCTTTACGACGAAAAAATTGATATGTTTTCAATACCTTACCTTGCTGATGAGAAGGAAGATTTAAGGTCTTTTCCAGCAGGCAAATCATTCACTAATTATGTACTAAAAACTCAGAAATCCTTGCTTGCCAACAAGCAAAAAGTAAATGAACTGATAAAATCCGGGGATATTGAACGCATAGGAACAGCTTCAAAAGTATGGCTGGGTGTGCCTCTATCTATTGCAGGAAAACCAATTGGAGTTATTGCTGTTCAAAGTTATACTGATGAAAATGCATTTGATGAATCAGATAAGGAAATACTTGAATTTGTTTCCCATCAGGTAAGTATTTCTATAGAAAGGAAGAAACACGAAGATGAATTGATAGAAGCTCTTAAAAAAGCAACAGAATCTGATAGGTTAAAATCAGCATTTCTCACAAATATGAGCCACGAAATCAGAACACCCATGAATGGAATTCTTGGTTTTTCCAGCTTATTAAAACAACCTGATCTTAGCAGTAAAAAGCAACAAGAATACATCCAAATCATCGAAAAAGGTGGAGCACGAATGCTTAATATTATCGATAATATTGTTAGTATTTCAAAAATAGAATCAGGTCAGATGGAAGTTAATATCGGGGAATTAAATATCAATGAGCAAATCGAATTCCTTTATACTTTCTTTAAACCCGAAGTTGAAGAAAAAGGTTTGCAGTTTTCATCAGAAGTTTCTTTACCATCTAAAAAAGCCATCCTGAAAACCGATGGTCAAAAAGTTTATACCATACTAGCAAATCTTTTGAAAAATGCAATTAAATACACCAAAAAGGGTTACATAGAATTTGGGTATACTCAAAACAAAAATACACTTGTCTTTTACATAAAAGATTCAGGGATAGGCATTCCATTTAATAGGCAGGAAGTCATCTTTGAGCGGTTTATTCAAGCTGATATTGAAGATAAAATGGCATATCAGGGAGCAGGTCTCGGCTTGTCTATTTCAAAAGCTTATGTAGAAATGCTGGGTGGAAAAATTTGGGTGGAAAGTGAAGAAGAAAATCTGCCAGCCAGCAAGAAAGGAGGAAGTACATTTTATTTTACCATTCCATATAAGCCTTTATCAAGGAAAGAAGATATCGCCAAAAATGAAATTTTGCATTCCAATGATGTAACTCCAATCGACAAGTATAGTATATTAATTGTTGAAGACGATGAAACTTCGGCAGAATTTATTTAGCTTATTTTAAGAGGATCAGAACACGAAATTGTTATAACGATAACAGGAGAAGATGCTGTGGAAGTATGTCTCAATAATCCAGACATCGATTTAGTACTTATGGATATTAAATTGCCTACGATAGATGGCTACGAAGCCACAAGGCAAATTCGAAAGTTTAACAAAGACGTAATCATCATAGCACAAACAGCTTATGCTTTAGAAGGCGACAGAGAAAAAGCTATTGCTGCCGGCTGCAACGATTATATTTCAAAGCCCATAAAAAAGGATGAATTATTGGAGAAAATTAGTAAAATATTACTCTAATGGAAAATAAAAACGAACAACGAAAACAACTCGAAGAGAAACTCATAGCAAAGGCTACGAAAGACGAGACTTTTAGAAAGAATCTTTTGACATCTCCCAGAGAAACTCTGGAAACGGAACTTGGGATTAATATCCCAGATGCCGTTAATATTAAGGTACTGGAAGAAGATCAAAACTCGTTCTATTTGGTTCTCCCCCCGATAATCGATCCCGAAACTGAAGATGAACTTTCCGAGGCAGAACTTGAAATGGTTTCAGGAGGTTGGGGAGAACCAGGGGGAATGTCCGCGGATTGTACTAATGAAGGTTGTACCGTTTATCCAGCATGCCAAGGGGGATCTTTCTCCAATTAGATAACCGTTACCCGTTCTTATTTAAGGGGAGATTTTTAAATTCCCGGAGCAGCAGCTCATTATTCAGGCTAAATTATGAAGAATAGTAAGTGCAAAAGATGCATATAATATTACAAGATTCTATGATGGGTTAGTAGAAACCAAAAAGGTGAAGATTTAACAGCGCAGTTTGGTGTTTAGTTGTTATAAAAAGTGTTTTGTCATTTTTTATGAATTAAGCAGGCTAAATGGTGCTAATTTTTTAATCATTAGTTTAAAGTCATAGTTTCTCTTCCTAGTTTCATTTACTATATTTTGAAAAACCCTTAATACCAATTTGATAACAGAATGCGCTTTTTAAATCAATAGATTTTTTGTTTTGGCGAATTGGAAAATATTTCCCTTGTAAGTTTTCCCCTACAAAAAAATCAGCATTCCCCTACAAGTATTTAGTATTTACCCTACAAGCATATTACTTAAATATCAGCATTTTTGTAGAGAATTAAAATTTTTGTTACTACTCAGCAGCCAATAATTCTTGATTAGCTAAGTTTGTAAGTACATTAAAAACATCTTGTCCATTTTTAATCGTTGTATCAACAACGGATCTTATTACAGCAAAATGTTGTGCAAATT
>Ga0208902_1000281_pt1 | contig 28771 bp, 25 predicted proteins | sample AntAceMetag02UKH_FD_184767 | JGI IMG/M metagenome (GOLD analysis project Ga0208902, IMG submission 184767) | Saline lake microbial communities from Ace Lake, Antarctica - Antarctic Ace Lake Metagenome 02UKH (SPAdes) (version 2) | ecosystem: Environmental > Aquatic > Non-marine Saline and...
ATTTCATATTTGGTTTGGAGTTCGGGAAATGGGGAACCTTTTTCGTTATGATGGTTATCCTCTTTATCTTGGGGATGTTCTTGGACTGGATCGGCATCATTATGATCTGCTTTCCGATTTTTCTTCCAATTGCAATGGAATTGGGATTTGACAAGGTCTGGTTTGTGGTGATCATTGCTGTCATGCTTCAGGACTCCTTTTTGACACCGCCCTTTGGATACGCCCTATTCTATCTCAAGGGGGTTGCGCCCCCGGAGATCAGCACGAGCGATATTTACTGGGGGGCTTTTCCTTTCTGGAGGCTCATGGAATTGGGTCTGATCGCCTGTATCATATGGCCCCAAACCATCCTGTGGCTTGCACATACCCTTGTTAAGTAGGGAGTAAGAGGTAGGGAGTAGGCTCTAAGCAGTAAGGAGTAGGCAGTAAACAGTAGCTAATATTCAATAGTCAATATTCAATATTCAATCAGAGAATCGGGGGGACCTTCACGTGTTAACACCTGGAAAAACCTATGACGAGGTTTACAACTCATTTCGTTGGGAAATTCCTGAGTTCTACAACATAGGCGTGGATATATGTGATAAGTGGGCGCATCAGCGATATCGACTGGCCCTGATATATGAAGATGAAAATGGGCAGGTAGAGAAATATTCATTCTGGGATCTGAAAAGGCTTTCAAACGCTCTTGCCAATGGACTTAAGGCCAACGGTATAGGACCTGGAGACCGGGTTGGAATCCTTTTGCCCCAGTCCCCTGAGGCAGGCATTACCCACATTGCCACATATAAAATGGGGGCAGTTGTAATCCCGCTCTTTACCCTCTTTGGAACTGACGCCTTAGAGTATCGCCTGTCAAACAGCGAAGCAAAGGGGATTGTGACTAATGAGGCAAATCTCCCAAAAGTTTTAGAGATACTCGACCGGCTTCCACATCTAAAGACGGTTATCCTGACAAGGGGCAAGGCCCCGAACGGTGTTTTGAACTTTTGGGAACTGATTGAAAAGGGATCCTCTGTTTTTCAACCCCTCAAGACCCGGGCCGATGACCCCGCCTTTATCAGCTACACTTCCGGAACTACCGGCCCGCCAAAGGGAGCCTATCATGCCCACCGCGTTCTCCTGGGACATCTTCCGGGTATTCAGTTTCCGCATAACTTCTTTCCAAAGGAGGATGACCTCTTCTGGACCCCTGCAGACTGGGCATGGATGGGGGGCTTTATGGACGTGCTGCTGCCGAGCTGGCACTACGGTATCCCGGTGGTGGCCCATCGTGCCAAGAAATTTGATCCTGAAGAGGTGTTTCATCTTCTGGCCAAGTACGGCATCCGGAATGCCTTTATGCCCCCGACCGCACTAAAGATGATGCGCCAGGTCCAGGACCCTCGCAGCCGCCACGATTACGCCATGCGAACCATAGGGAGCGGTGGAGAATCGTTGGGTGAGGAATTACTCGATTGGGGCAGAGAGGTGATGGGGTTGACCATAAATGAGTTTTACGGCCAGACCGAGGTCAATCTCGTGGTTGGAACCTGCTCCGAGGTCATGGAGGTCCGGCCGGGTTCAATGGGGAAGGCCATCCCTGGTCACAGAGTGGAGGTTGTTGACGACTCCGGAACGCCGGTATCTCCGGGGACTCCGGGAGAAATTGCCATAAAGCGACCTGATCCGGTCATGTGTATTGAATACTGGAAAAACCCTGAGGCCACTCGAGATATGTACATTAACGACTGGTGGCTCACGGGGGATCTGGCAAAAAAAGATGAGGATGGGTATTTCTGGTTTGTAGGAAGAAAGGACGATCTAATCACCAGCTCCGGTTACCGCATAGGGCCGGCTGAGATTGAAGACTGTCTGATGAAGCATCCGGCAGTGGGTATGGTGGCCGTGGTTGGGAGCCCTGATAAGGTCCGTACAGAGGTTGTCAAGGCCTTCATTATACCGAAAGCCGGGATAACACCCGGCCCGGAAGTGGAAGAGGATATAAAGAAGTTCGTAAAAGTCAGATTAGCCGCTCATGAATACCCGAGGGAGATAGAGTTCGTGACCGAGCTTCCCATGACAAACACGGGGAAAATAATACGAAGGGAATTAAAGGCCTTAGAGATAAAGAGAAAGTCAGGGGGTTAATCCCTTTCATTTTTAGGCAGACGAATAATCAGAACAGGTTTTTCGCATCGCCTCAGAACCCGCTTTGATGTACTCCCAATTAGCTTGTCGGCTAAAACCCCGAGCCCACGGGCTCCCATAACAACCAGGTCACATTCAGAAGCCTTGACCTGCTTCATGATTTCTTCAGAAGGGTGTCCTATCCTCACTGCAATTTCATCTGTAATAAAGGGGCACGCAGGCATCTCGGAACTTACCTCATCGCAGAAGCTTTTAACACGCTCCTTTGCCATATCAAGTACCTTGTGCTGGTTGTCTTTCAGCAGTTTCTTCCATTTGTCTTCCCCGAGAACATTGATCATCAGGCTGTCCCTGAACGCGGATGTGTCTTCCAGCACATGAAGGAAGGTTATTCCTGCCCCATATCGGTTTGCAAGACTTGCTGCATACCCTAAGGCATGACGGGCATTCTCTGAAAGGTCCGTGGCATAAAGAATTTTTTTGATCTCGGGAATCATCTAATTACCTCCTGCTAAGGGGTTGGTGAATAATTTCAGATGCCAAATACGATTTGTTGATAATTTATTTAGTATAAACTCAAAAATGTAATGGATCAAGGAAAAATATGTTATAGACTTTAAGATAAGGATTTTGGGATAATCGTCATCAATCTAATGCCAATGGAGGAATCGATCATGTCTGAAAACATGCAAATTATTGTCGGGGTTATTCTCCTGATAGGGGTATACCTCTTGACAAGAAAGTTTCACGCATGGCAGATGAGACGGGCGTATACCACTGTTCTAAAGGACCTTGAGCAAAAGGAGGCCTTTGATCCTTCATCGGCTGTGGAACTTCCCTACGCCAAAGTTGGCATATTCAGGATGGGGACCAGGGATTACAGGCCAAAGGCGGTTAAGTACATGACCGAAACCGGTATAGCCGTCATGACGGTTGATGGCAAGTATTATCTGAGAGAACGCAATGCAAATCCCCTCGAGACCATAACGTAGAAGTTTCCGACACATTCTAAAAGATGAACGTCAAATAGTAGTTCAGGATTTTTCGACTCTGTTTCTTCATCTTTTCCATTCAGCATTTCACACCTTCGCGTGAACCGTGGGGGCATTTTTTCTTTAGGCTTGCCCCTTTTGCCGTTTTCCGCTATCCTTCCCCCATGATTTCAAGAAAGAGAGGAACGTTATGTCTGATAGAAATGCAAAGCTGTTGTATGGTGAAAAAACCGTTGATTTGAGAGTTCCCCAAACTGCAACCCTTTTGGAAATGAAACCGCTTAGGGGGCTCGACGACCCTGAAGGCGCTGTTTATTCCGCCCTTGCTGATCCGATTGAAAGCCCTCCCCTCTCCGAACTCGCTATGGGCAGAAAAAATGTCTGTGTGGTGATCTCCGATTTTACCCGCCCTGTTCCCAACAAGATTATTCTCCCCCCGTTGCTCAAAGTCCTTGAGCAAAGCGGCCTTAAGAGGGAAAACATAAAGATCCTGATCGCTACGGGCATGCATCGTCCCAACTTAGGTGATGAACTGGAATATTTGGTTGGTCGGGAAATCATGGATAATTATCATATAGTCAACCATTACTGCCGAAAACCTGAAGAGTATCGAAAGATTGATGAGATAGACGGGGCTCCCATCGAGATCAACAATCACTATTTGGATGCAGACCTGAAAATCCTTACCGGTTTGATTGAGCCCCATTTCTATGCGGGCTACTCTGGCGGACGTAAGGCCATACTCCCCGGTATTTCCAGCTATGAAACCATGAAGTTTATGCATTCCTTTAAGATGATCGATCATCCCATGGTGACCAATTTCGCCCTTGAAGGGAATCCGTTTCACGACTATGGCATCCGGGTAACGGAACTTGTAGGTGCAGATTTTATCCTGAATGTGGTAATTAACAAGGAACGGGATATTGCAGGCGTGTTTGCCGGTCATTACGATCACGCCCATCTGGCCGGTTGCGCAATGGTATACGAGCATTCTGCTGTCAAACTGGACCAGAGGTTTGACATGGTGGTTACCTCAGGCGGGGGCTATCCGCTTGACGCCACATTCTACCAGATCAGCAAGGCCCTGATCTGCTCCATGGATATCATGAAAAAAGGGGGGGCCATTATTGTCGCCTGTGAGTGCAGGGAGGGTATCGGGAACCCCGAGTTTAGCGACATGATATGTTCTGGATACAGTTATAAGGAATTTACTGAGAGATATTCCGACCCGAAAGATTTCGTTATTGACCAGTGGTGCGCCCAGAATATCTACCAGGCCGCGGACCATGCCGGACCAATATATGTTTACTCCCCCGCCCTTTCAAATGAAGACTTGAAGAGCATGGGAATGATCAAGATCGACGACGTACAGGAGACCGTCAACGATCTGATAAAAACCTATCCCAACACGATCGTGGTTCCTGAAGGGCCGTACGTGGTCGGAATGGTTGAGTGAGGAGAGACGCTATGCTGATTATTGCAGAAAGAATAAATTCCTCTCGCAAGTATATTGCGCAGGCCATTTCGTCGAGGAATAAGGCATTTATCGAGAGCGAGGCCAAGGCCCAGGCCGGTGCGGATTATATTGACGTCAATGCCGGGACATTTGTTGGGGAAGAGGCAGAACACCTCAAATGGATTATTGAGGTGGTTCAAGGGGTCACAGACCTTCCCCTCTGCATTGACAGCCCTGATCCTGAAGTCATCAAGGCAATGCTGCCTTTGGTGCATAAAACTCCGATGATCAATTCAGTAACCCTGGAACCTACGCGTTTGGAAGGCCTTTTGCCCCTGGTGGCTGAGCATAAGGCCAAGGTCATCGGCCTGTGCCAGTCGGAAGATACGATGGCTGAGACGGTAGAGGACAAGGTTGGGCTGGCCCATGAACTGGTAAAGAAAGTTACTGAGGCTGGTATCCCTTTAGATGACCTTTACATCGATCCTTTGGTATATCCTGTGGCCACAAATCCCCAATCAGCGGTTGCCACCATGGAAGCAATTGAAAGGATCATAAAGGAATTTCCCGGCGTTCATACCACCTGTGGTTTGACAAATGTCTCCTATGGAGTCCCAAACAGAAAACTCGTAAATCGAGCTTTTCTCACTGCAGCCATATCCCACGGCTTGGACTCCGCCATCCTTGACCCCACGGACAAACAGCTCTACGGTGCTTTGAAGGCATCGCTAATAGTCGTTGGCAGAGATGAATATTGCATGGAGTATATTACCGCCTTCAGGGAAGGACGATTCGAGTAATCGGCGTTTTGTTTCTTTGGCATCCTTTGCAAAGGCCGAAAAGTAGGTTATCCCGCGCCCGCGGGATTGATCTTGTGAAAAATGGAAGGATGCCTAAGCCATTCATTATTGAAACGGATGGATATGCCCTGGATGCGGGAGAGGCAATTTCACTTGTTAAGCGATTGTTGAAAAGTTAGGGCAAAGAAATGGATAGCCGAGCGCTCAGAAATGAAAAAGGTTCCATCGTTATCGTGGCCTGCCGAGTAATGGAACCGGAACTGGAAAAAGCCGGTGAGCAAGATGGCGGTGTGGAAATCCGCTACCTGGACCAGGGGTTACACAGAACACCGGATAAAATGGCCGGTTTGATCCAGGAACAGGTTGATGATGCGGCGCAGTACGCCGTGCGGATTGTATTAGGCTATGGGCTCTGCTCCAATGGGATCGTAGGAGTTACAGCGAGACAACAGGGTTTATTTATCCCTTCCTGCCACGACTGCATCGCCTTCTTTCTAGGCTCTCCAGAGGCCTATGGGAAGGCTTTTGAGGAGAGACCCGGGACATATTATTTGACACCCGGATGGGTTTCAGAAAGAAAAGATCCTTTAGGCATTGTCGAGGATGATTATACAGCCCGGGTTGGCAGAGAAATGGCCGTGTGGGCTATGAAGGAGGAATTGAAACATTATACTCACATTGCCCTGATCAACACGGGTATTGGAGATCTGGGACCGTTGCGTGAAAGGGCCAAGGAAAACGCCCGCTTTTTCGAGAAAAAATACAAAGAGGTCCAGGGAAATTTGACATTTTTCAGGAAACTGATTCATGGTCCTTATGAAGACGATTTTTTCTTTATCGAACCAGGCCGGAAGGTTGCACAGGAAGTATTTTTTCCCCTTTGAGTCATTGACTCATCCAATCCTTGGGAACAAGGTCAATACTTCAACCTGGGAGTCTGCCAATGGCCTTAGAACTTGAACTGGTCGGTTCGGTGGGCTTTTATGTAGTTTAAACAATATTCGTCCCTGCCGCATAAAGCCTCTGCTGCCTTGATTACGCCCATCATGCGCTTATCCAATGGATTAATGATCGCGCTGTCTAGACCTTTGGTGATCGCCATGATGACGAAGGTCTGGTTGAGAAACTTTCGTTCAGGAAGCCCATAGGAGATGTTGGACAAGCCGCATACAGTGTGAATGCCCGGAAACCCCGTCATGACACGTTCTATCGCGTTGATGAATTCCATACCATATATGGAATTCGTAGCCAACGGCTGCACTAAAGGATCAACAAAAATATTCTCCACCCGAATTCCATTCTGTACCAAACCGTTGATCAACTTGTCGGCAATCTTGAGTCGTTCATCTGCCGTTTCGGGCATTCCGTCATCGGAAATACAGAGGGCCACGACCCTCAAATCGGTCCCGGACAGGACTGGCAGGAGGTTGTTCCAACGATTTTTCTCCAAAGAAATGGAATTGACCATTGGCGTGGACCCTTGATGCACTGCCAAGGCCGCTTCGATGGCTTTGGGATCCGGGCTGTCGATACAGCACGGCTTGTCGGTGACCGACTGGACGTTCTCAACGAGCCACTGGAGGTAATCTGCCTCTTGGTCGACGAAAATGCCCGCATTTACATCAATGAAGTCCGCGCCGGCTTCGCCTTGATTCGCAGCGACTTCTTTGATGTACTTGCTGTCCCCATCTCCAATTGCCGCACCGATTTTCTTGCGGGATGCGTTAATCAACTCACCAATAATATACATTTTCTTATCCTTCACCCCATCTGGTTATCCCGCGATCGGGTGGAGTTCAGTTTTGGCCTGCCAGAAATGCGCCAGATGCTGCTAAAATGTAGACCAACCCAAATCAATCCGGTTATCGGGCAAACCAAACTTAGCGAGAAGGAAAAGGGGTGCTCCGGCATGACCTTGGATCTAATAAGGCACAAGTTCAAGTGGCTAATTCCAAACCTGAAAAACTCCAAGACGCGGTATGATCGGTTTTACCGAAACATCGGCTGGGCCTGCAAATCATAGCTGATCTGCAGATCAGCCGATTGATGCTAATGACTGACTTCCGGGCTCATCATAAAACACCCCGCCCATAGGCGGGGTATCCAAGATGAGGTCCGGAAATACGCCTTTGCTACAGCCTTCTCTAATCCAGATCAAGGGGGTATTTGCCGAACTCCCGAACGGCCTTTATCATGGCAACATAATTCTCCGGTTTTACGCCCGAATGAATGGAGTTACTCGACATACAAATATAACCACCGCCATAGCCTGCTTTCTTGATACACTCCTTGACTTCCTGACGTACCTCTTCCACGGATTTCCAACTCAATGTGGCCCCGCAGTTGACATTCCCCATCAGGCAAAGATCAGGGTATTTTGCTCCGACCTCGGCTAGATCCATACCGGCCATCGGATCGATGGGGTGAAGGCCGTCAATCCCGGTATCTACGAGCAACTGGATAATTTGCCAGAGATTCCCATCCGTGTGTTTGAAAACCGGGACGCCAAGCTCGTGACCCAGTTCCACCTGCTTCTGTGTGGCCGGGGTCAGGAATCGGGCGGTGTGCTTTGGAGACACCATGGGACCCTTGGTCATGGCAAAATCCCCTGTAACCGACAACGCGTCCGCCCCCAGTTCGATCTGGTTTCTAATTGATTTGAGGTTGTATTCCAACACGATTTGATTTACCCGATCAACCAGTTCCGGGTTTTCAACCATCGCCTCATAGTATAGTACGTCCCCGAGAAAACTCTCCCTTGCGATGTCAAAAACGTCGGTAGCGTGGGCAAAAATTGCTCGTTCACCTTTAAATCGCTTGATCCACTGTTTAATGGGTTCATAGCGCGACTCATCGTCCGGATCCGGCGGCACATAGCGGTCCAAATCCTTCTCGTCTTTGATCGCACGTTCTACGGGGTGCCCTAAGAGCTCCGTTCCAAACTGGGTGAGCGCACCCCATTGGTCCTTAACGATTCCCTTTGCCTCATCCACGGTTTCATATTTCCAGGAATATACCTTGTCAAAAAGCACATGCCCGTCCAAGTCCATATGCTCGATAAATTCCTCATAAGAAGCGCCCGGTAAGATCACCTCTCTCACCTTCGGGTCAATCAGCAACTCCATTGTAGGCACCCTATCGGGTTCCTCCCGTTTTAGAGCTTTGGCGATCCTCTCTGTCCCTGTCATGCTCATTCTACTTACCTCCCTTGTCTAATTTTAAGCACCCCCCACTAATTGCTCCGCTTTTGTCACCGCCTCCCAGACGTCCTGGGCGTATTCATCCGCACCGATCTTGTCGGCAAATTCCTGAGTAATCGGTGCCCCGCCAATCATGATCTTAACCTTGTCTCTCAAGCCGGCCTTCTTGATCGCCTCAATGGTCTCATGTGCCGCCGGCATCGTGAGGGTTAGCAAGGTGGACATGCCGAAAATATCATAATCACCGCCCTTGATAGCATCGCATACCTTTTCAGGCGGAACGTCCACTCCCAAGTCGGTCACATCCCATCTGTTTCCTTTGAGCATCATCGCGACAATGTTCTTTCCAATATCGTGAATATCACCCTTTACAGTTCCAATTAGGAATTTTCCAGTGCAAGATCCACTACCTGTGCTCAGGAAAGGTTCAAGTTGCTGAACCGCAAAGCGCATTGCCTTCCCTGAAACCAATAGCTCAGGAAGATAGTACTCCCCATCACTAAAACGCTGCCCAACAACCCTAATCCCTGGAATCAGGCCTTCATCAAGAATCTCAACGGCGGATATACCATCTTGTATCGCCTGCTTAGTCAAGCGATCAGCTTCGTTTTGGTTCCCTTCAATTACGGATTTGCTGATTTGCTCAAGAATCCCTGTGCCCATAACAAAAAATCCTCCTCTCATTTAATTGGCTTCAACGTCTCACATAGGACTTGACGTTCCTCTCTCTGTCCACACCCGCCTTATATCGGCGCGTGATCAAACCGACAGATATCTCGATTTGACTTCTTCGTTGTTCTGAATTTCTTTTACGTTCCCTTGGAAGGAGATCCTCCCCTTTTCCATGATATAGCCTCTATCGGATAGGTCCAAGGCGAAATTCGCATTTTGTTCCGCAAGAAAAATCGTCAGGCTTTCTTTTATTTCTTTCATCAATCTCCCCAGATCCTGCACCACAACCGGCGCCAACCCTTCCGAAGGCTCGTCCAAAAGAAGAATTTCGGGCTCTCCCATTAAAGTACGGGCGATTGTCAGCATCTGCTGCTCACCTCCGCTAAGGGTCATCCCCCTGCTCTTTTGAAGCCTCTTTAGAACGGGGAAAACGGCACACACTCTTTCAATCGTCCATACTTTGTTGATCTTTTTCTTCATTCCCATTTCCAAATTGTCGAGTACTGTGAGATTAGGAAAAACCCGCCGATCTTCCGGCACATAACCAACTCCCAACTGCGCAATCTTACACGTCCGCCGCCCTGCGATGTTAACGTCCTTAAATACGATCGTCCCAGAGCGCGGCGGTGTGATCCCCATTACACTCTTCAGCGTAGTGCTTTTTCCAGCGCCGTTTCTACCCAAAAGCGCAACTAGCTCTCCTCTGTCCATCTGCAGGGAGATACCTTGAAGCACATGGCTTTGCCCGTAAAAGGTGTGAATATCATTTATCGTCAGCATTATTCTTCAACCCCCAGATAGGCGACCTTAACCCGTTCATCTGATCTGATGTCCTTCTCTGTACCGTCCGCAATCACAGTGCCTTGCTGCAAGACAATAATTCTTTCCGCAATACCGAAGACAACGCTCATGTCGTGCTCGGTAAAAATGATCGTGACACCTTTTTCTTCTGATATTCTCCGTATGAGCGCAGTCAGCATCTTGGTCTCTTCTGGATTCATCCCCGCGGTGGGTTCATCTAAAAGCATAAGTTCAGGATCGCACGTCAACGTTAACCCGATCTCAAGTCGTCGCTGGTCGCCATAGGACAGCGCACCTGCAATCGTATCTCTCTCTTCCGCAAGCCCCACGACCTCCAAACCCTGAAGAGTTTCTTCATTGATTTCAAACATTTTATCGACTTGCGCAAACAGCTTTCCCCCTTTTTTTCTGTGGGCCAATGTTCCGATTCTCATATTTTCAAAGGCTGTCAGGCCGGGAAAAATGTTTGTTATCTGAAAAGACCGCCCCATGCCTCGCTGCACCATCTCGTATGGGGGCAAACCTGTAACATCCTCGTCTTTGCAGTAAATGCCTCCGGAAGAGGGCGTTAATCGCCCACTCAGCAGATTGAAATATGTCGATTTGCCCGCACCATTCGGCCCAATAATTGCCGTCAACTCTCCCTCAGCAAAGTCAATGGAAATCCGGTTGACAGCGAGTAGCTTTCCAAATGATTTTGTCAACTCAACACTTTTCAGTATAATCATGATTTCTCTCATATATAAAAATCAGGGCCAAGGTGTTTACATTTCTCTTAGTTTCCAGGCTTTGATTATCTCCTCATCTCGCAAAAATCTTCGAAAATCCAATTTTGCTGTATTCGACAAGGCCCCGTGGAAATACTAATGCCGCCAACACTAGAATAACACCAAAAACGATCCGCCAGTACTCCATCAGGGAGGACAGCCAATCCTTGAAAAAGGTAAAGATAATGGCTCCCACTGACGGCCCGGCCAAGGAATGCACACCGCCGATGATGTTCATAAACAGAGGATCAACTGCTTTGGTCCAGTGGGCTGCAACTGGGGAAATAACCATCTGGAATGGAGCGAATATGGCCCCTGCGAGACCTGCAACGGAGCCTGCGATTACAAAAGCGCCCAGTTTGTATCTGTCCGGGTTTATTCCCAGGAACATAACACGCTCCGGATTCTCTCGAATTGCATGGAGGATTTGACCGAAAGGTGATTTTACCACCATCCTCAACACCAACAGACAGATAACCGTAAAAAGGAGAACTAAATACATATATTTTGTTTCCGTATCGGGTGTGAAAATGTCCCCGGCAAGTCCAAATATGTTGAAACTGGGAATGGGGATTCCCATTAACCCGTCATCTCCACCGGTCAAACCTTGCCATTTATAGATAACGGTATAGACGAACTGCGCAAAGGCGAGGGTGAGCAAGGCAAAGTAGATTTCCACATGGCGCAAGCTCAACAAACCAATGAAGAAGGCAAGAATCGCTGCGATGACAACGCCCGAGATCAGAGATAATAGCAGTGAGTTGGTCAAATGAATCAGCAGGAGACTCCCGGCGTAAGCGCCTGCCCCAAAAAAGGCCCCGTGGGCAAGAGAGAGCATGCCGGTGCGTAAAAGCAGATTGAGACTCGTGGCAAGCAGCATGAGCACCAGGATTTCTGTGGAAAACACCACCCAATAGCCAGGGGTAATGAACGGAAGAGCGATTACAAAAGACACTAGAGCGACTGCCCAGATCGACCCTAAAGTACGGCTTGAGATCTTCCCTCCTACCAACCGTGAAAGGTCGAAATCCACCTTTTTGTGTGTGGTGACCGTGGGTGCCCTGATCTCTTCAACAACACCAAACAAGCCCCTTGGCCTTATCACCAAGGTCAACAGAAGCAGAGCAAAGACGAGAACCATTGCAAGATCCGGAACGAGGAGGATTCCGAATGAGTGACAGATTCCCACGATAAGAGCACCGCAAATGGATCCTTTGTAGCTGCCCAGCCCTCCAATAACCACCACCGCGAACGCGTAGATCAGATACTCAAGCCCCAAGGGCGGGAATAACCCCACAGTCAAAGTTACGAGGCATCCACCGATCCCCGCACATAGAGACCCCAAAACGAAAACAGCGGTGAACAGCCTGGAGCCGTTAATTCCCAGCGATTCCGTCATCTCCATATCCGAAGAAGCTGCATTGATCCGTTTCCCCAGGGTAGTCCGAGTTAATAGAAGGCCCAAAAATACACCCACCACGGCTGCGGCCAGTATGGTTCCCAAAGAACTTTTCGGGAATCCCATCCCAAATATATTTACGAAGCCGGACAGCAGGCTCGGCAAGACGTTCGTAGTGTAAGGAACATTTCCCCATATCATTTTTGTGAGGTCCTCAATGATTAAAATCAACCCAAATGTTAAGATGAGTTGAAGCAATTCCTCCTTTTTATAGATCGGTCTTAATAATGAGACCTCAATTATACCTCCAATGATACCGATCATAATAGGTGCAGCGAGCAAAGCAAACCACCAATTACCTGTGAAGTTAACTATATTCACGAATATATAGCCGCCGAGAATGCAAATAGATCCATGAGCAAAATTGACAACCCTGGCCAGCCCCATAATCAACGTCAGACCCGATGAAATAAGGAATAAAATTCCAGCAAAAGCAATCCCATTTAACAAAACAATGAGAAAAGTCGACATTTTTATTATCCTTCACATTTAAAAGGTATAAGTCTCAAATTAATTATCTTTTACATTTCACATGAAAGCTTAGCTCTTACTCTACATGGATATCGAACAAATTTATCCTTTGCATTCCCATTCGAATAAATGGAAATGCATAAGGATAAAATCAGCCAAACTTATAGGGTTAACCCTGATTCACAGCCTATTTGCCTTTACACCACTTACATCCCAAGGCAATCAGCTCATCATTGTTCATCTTTACTTTGTTGTACGGCACTTCAATGATTTCCGTTGGCACATTCCATTCGAACGTCCCACCCGGTGCCAATTTGACGATGTCAATGCTGTCCACATCGACCATATGATCTTTCCGAACCCTACGCATCCCTCCAGGCCCTTTGTATTCCAGGCCAACCAGGGCCTTTGCTACAGCCAGGTCATCTGTTGTCCCCGCCTTTTCTACAGCCGCTTTGTACATATAGACCGTGTCGTAATATGTACATGCATTCTCCGTAACCGGCCATTCGCCTAAGTAGTCATGATATTTCTTAAGAAAGGTTTTCATTTTGGGTGAATACGGATTGCCTTGCTCCGATCCTCCCCACATCACCGGCATTTTATCCTTAAGGGAGACCACCGCCGAGACCGACGCGCAATTCAAGTAGAATAGGGGGACTTTATCGAAGAAAGCAAGCTCATTCGCCTGCCGGATGAAGTTTAAGGCGTCACCTGCCCATTGACATGACACGACAACTTGCGGTTTCGCATCCAGGATTTTAACGATGTGGGTTGAGTAATCCGTCTCACCGAATTTATGCTTAATCACCCCGACGATCTCCGCCTCCGGGATCCATTTTTTCAATTCCCGCTGATACATGTCGCGCATATCACGGCCATAAGAATAATCAGGATAAAAAATCAACCAACGTTTGATCTCAGACGGTGGATACTTCATTTTAAACGCAATCATCCTTGCACGTTCGAGCTCTTCACAGAGCGGAACAAAATCAAATGAATAATCGCTCTTCGATGCAAGCATGCTTGCTGAATCGAATTCGGAGTTTATATGAAGAACTTTGGATCTTCCGCAAAGCTTCATAATTACCGAGGTTACAGATGTGCTTGCGGATCCTTGAATCACATCTACTTTGTCCTTCATGATTAATTTACGTGCCTTCCTGGCCGCATTTTCCGTATTGGCTTCGGTGTCTTCAACGATAAGCTCAACTCTTCTACCTAATATGCCACCCGCATCATTGATTTCCTTTATCGCAAGCTTTGTTCCGCCTATGTTGCCTTTACCGAAAACGCCGAATGTACCGGACATACAATCCAAAAATCCCCATTTGATTGGGTCCTTATTCTGGGAAATTGCTGTGCCGCAAAACAAAAATGTAACCCCTGTGACCACCGCCAAAATGCACATTAACTTTAGTCCTTTTTTCATGCCTGTTACCTCCTTATTGTTGAAGTACGTTTATAAAACGGATGACCGGAATGGCCATCTACCAACATTTCATATAGCGAGGAGCCATTAATTTAAAGAATCAGGTCCGCTCTACTCTGTATCAAAATGCCTCTCCTCCTTTGCAAACATCTTCCAGAGCACATCAAAATCATTATAAACTGCATCCACAAGTTTGCATTTCATCCCAAAATAATACCATGTGTGAATATACCGATAACAGATCATGTAATAGATGTCCTGAAACAGGCGAACATCAATTCGATCATCCACACCACCAAATTCCTTCAAGGTATTCAAGATCTCGGCGAATATCTTCTTTAAGGAGGTGCCTAAATAACTCCTTTGCTGCATCCAGGTTTGCATGGGAACAGTGATAAAGGCTACAACCGCAAGTCGGGGGTTTTTGTCGTAGTAATCAAGCGTTTCCCAAAAGATCTTGCGCACAATCTCTTTCTCGTCTCTTAAACCTTGAACGTGTCTCCTTATCCTCTCATGGATCCCTTCAATCTTTTGTTCCAGGGTACAGAATACGATATCTTCTTTTGAGGAGAAGTATTTGTATATGGTACCAGAGCTTAGACCGGATTCTTTGATAATTGTTCGTATCTTTACCTGGTGAAAATCATTGTCTGAAAAAAGCCTTAAGATCACCGGAAAAAGTTTATTCTTTATTTTCTCCGGTGTCTCCGGTTTTGTTCTGACATCTTTTGTCGATTCAATATCTCTTATCTCAACCATATAAACCCCTACCCCCATACCCATCAAAGAGATGGATAGGATGGTTGTCACCCGCACATAGGGACAGGACACCAATCACGTAATCAAGTCATGGAATCGCCTGGCGATGTCATCTATTAACCGTCCATCTCTTGTGCCAATGTCCGTTTATCAATCTTACCAACCCCCAGCATCGGCAGCTCGGAACGGAATACGAATTCTTTTGGCACCTTGTAATTGGCCAGTTTTTCCTTGCAGTAGGCCTTTAATTCCGTCTCTGTTAAAGACTTTCCTTCCTTCACTACCACATATGCCTTTCCAACTTCTTGGAAAACAGGGTCTTTCTTGGGCAGAACGCATACCATCATCACTTCTGGGTGTTTTTCAATCACATCCTCTACTTCGCGCGGATAGACATTTTCTCCCCCAGAAATATACATCTCTTTAGATCGCCCAACGAGCGTAATGTAGCCTCTTTCGTCCATTGTGGCCAGATCACCTGTATATAACCAGCCTTCCTCATCAATGGTTTCTCTGGTGGCTTCAGGCGTGTTCCAATATTCCGTCATCACGGTATCGCCCCTTATGGCCACTTCTCCCACCTCTCCCGGCACCACCTCGTTGCGGTTTTTATCACTGAGTTTCAATTCCCATGCAGGATCGATCGCCCCCACTGTTGTGATTTGCGTTTCCAGATCATCCTCGGGATTGGTATAAGTCACAAAACCAACCACCTCTGTAAGACCATACCCGGTAATAAGCGTTGCTCCTTTCACAGTGGCAAGTGTCTCCACCATCTCCCTCGGTGCTGTTGAGCCGGCCCATAAGAATTTTTTCACACAGGACAGGTTGTACTCCCGGAAATTGGGCAAGTTGATCTCAAGAATGTACATGGTGGGTATCTGATGGACAACGCTAACCCTGTACCGCACTACAGTCTCCAGCACATCTTTTGGATCGAAGTGATCCAACAGGACCAAGGTTGCGCCGGGAAGCAGCGTCCCGATGGCTACTTCGGTGGCTCCGGCAACATGGTTTACGGGGAAATGCATAAGCCATCGATCGTCCTTCTCAATATAGAGCCGTTTGTCCTGAACCATGATGTTACGTATAATCGTCTTGTGGGAGAGTACCGCCCCCTTAGGTCGCCCGGTGGTACCTGAGGTATACACAAGCAAGGCACCATCATCTGCTTGAACCTTTTCTTTCATATCCTTTAGGGCGGCTTGCAGTTCACTTCGTGGCTTTTCGATAAAGCTATCAAATACCTCCATTTCGGAGCCGGATGGTTCACCGATAACCAGGCATTTCTTGATAAAATCGAACTCCTTAAGAACGGCCAGGAAGTCGGGTCGGTAGTCCCTCTTCAAATGGGCATCAACAGTAATGACTACCGAGGGCTTGGAATCAGAGATAATATATCTTATCTCATCCAGGGTATAGCGCGTATTTATGCCTAACCACATGGCCCCGACCATTCCTGAAGCCATATAAGCATACATGAATTCTTCCCTGGGCGGTGTCAGCATGGCAATACGATCACCATGTTCTATACCAACCTCCAGAAATCCTCTTGCAAGAGCCTCGGTTTTTGATAGGGCCTCCGCATAGGAAGTCTCTCCTTTATCTGACACCATCATAGGTTTATCCGGTGTCTCCGAAGCATGTTTCTCTAAATAATCAGAAAGAAGCCTTAGCTCAACGATAGCCATTTCCAATCTCCTCCCTTAAGATTGACGGCTGAATAAAAAGTCCACAAACCCCCTATATATGTCATTTATATGTCATTCCCGTGGAGTCTGTCCTCGTGCGGGCGAATCACCTGCTTTTTGACTTCTTAAGGGTTCATAAAGCGGGTTTTCGGTCAGGCGTTACTTATGTGGATAATAGGTCTTGGCCGTGTTGACCATGGCCTTGAGATTCTCCATCTTGCAGTCCGCCGGGACATTGCATCCGGAGCTTAAAATAAAACCCCCGCCTTCCCCAACCACATCGATCAGTTTCTTGCAATACGCTTCCACCTCTTCGGGCTTACCCAGGGCTGTCAGCGCAGCCGGCACATCCCCTGCGATGCACATATGCCCCCTGAGGATCTCTTTGGCCTTGAAGATGTCCGTCATGCTGTCCAGTTCCGCCACCACCATCTTGGCCGGCAAGTCCTTGAAGTAGGACACATTGTCCGTGTAGTTCTGATCCAGGTGCATCACCGTGATCATGCCTTCCGCCGCAAAGGCCTCCACCATCCTCTTCATATAGGGGTACTCAAAACGCTCATAGATCTTCAGGGGATAGTAGAAACATCCACCCCGCTCCATCACAAGCATCACCCCTGGCTCACCGCTTATCTTGGCCGCCTCAATGGCCTCGTTGGCCATATCATCCACCATGGCGTCCATGGCCGCCTCCACTTTGTCAGGGATCTGATACATGTCCTTGGTAATCTGAAGTAAGGTCCTGGAGGTGGAAAGGGTCATCAATGGCGAATTGGTGAGGCACCCACACAGGCTCCGTATTTCCTTCTTTTTCCAGAGATTCAACTCATATGTGTACTGCTCCATCTGTTTATCGGCCCAGGCGAGGAGCTTCTCTTCGGGCCTGGGATTGAAGCGGTCTTTCTCTTTCAGCCGGAAGCCATTCCATCCCAGATTGATGATCGTGTCATAGTCCTCCCGGAAGATGATCTCCCGCTCATTGAACTGGGGAATATCGTCGGGCTCCAGCTCTTTGCCGGGGGCCATGGTCTTTCCAACGGGCACGGCCGAATAGACATGGTGCGGGGTCGCAAGGGAATATCCGGGAAGGATCATTCCGTCCCAGCCTCCTATCTCGTCGAATATATCCACAATTGCATGAAATCCCTTGCGCATGTCGTTGTAACCTTCTTGAATGGTCCAGCCTTTGTACCTCGTGGGAAAAAATACGTCCAGTAACGGGGCGGCAGGAATCCTGTCTAAAGGCTCCAGCTTTACCGCGGCCTCCATCCTCTCCATGGCTGTCATGGTCTCTTCAATCATTTCACACCCTCCCTTGATCCTCTCTGCATGTCATCTCAGCGGCCCATCTTTTGCACGTCTCAAGACCTTGTATCGCATCAATGGTCTGGAAGTCGGATCCCACATACTCCCGGACCGTCTCCGTGGTAACCCCGCCGCCGATTATCACCCGGATGCCGTCTCTCAGGCCTTTCTGGGCCAAGGCATCCACTACCTGCTTCATGGGCTTGAATGCCGTGGTAATCAATACAGAAAACCCCAAGATATCGGGCTTGATCTCTTCTATGGTCTCCAGGAACCGCTCCACCGGGACATTCACCCCCAGATCGTGGACCTCAAACCCGGCCCCTTTGGCCACGGTACAGAAGATGTTCTTCCCGAGGTCGTGGATATCTCCTTTAGGGGTCCCCACAACGATCTTTCCCACTTTCTCCTGGGCCAGACCCTCCAATTTGGGCTCAATGATCGCCATGGCCCGCGTGAAAAGGGCAGCAGACATCATCAGCTCGCCCAAGAAGTAATCCCCGCTGCTGAATCGCTCTCCCACAAAGTTCATACCCTCTTGCAGATCCCGAACAAGGTCCATAGGATCCTCTCCATCATTCAGCCTTTCATTGACCTCTTTCATGACTGTATCTTCATTGAATTTCGCCAGTGCTTCTATCAAATCTTTGCTCATCAAATCCTCTCCTTTCTCCATATGGAATAACTCACCGCAAAGACCTCACAAAGAGATCTGCTTCTAATCTCTGGCCAGGACACCGAGGGTGCATCCGTCTTCTTCAAAATCCTATTTGGCGAGCTTTGCGCCTTTGCAGGAGTATTCTTCTGTCCGATCTTCAGGATGGCACCTCCATTATCTCGTAGTTACCTCTGCTGCCCTATGAGGCCACGCATTCCTTCAGTTTCTTGATCGTTTCATCCCCATCCACATCCCAGCCCACAAAGGCGAGACGGGTCTCGGGGCTGCCGTTCCACGGGGTCCAGTCGCTCTTACCGCCTACAAGATTGAACAGCATGGTGCGATCTTTAAAGCGGACCGTGCCCTTTACCCGGAACATCTCCCAGCGCAGTTCCTGGATAAATCTCTTGAATGCCTCCTCATCTACGGTCCCGTCATCCTGAAAGGAGAATGCCTTGTATCCGGATTCAACGGCCTTTACATGATGACCCTCACCAGAATCGGACCCATGGCCATGATGCCCTGAATCGTACGCCTCATAGATCTCCTTCAAGTCACCCGATCCTCTGTCTTCCGGATGATCCTCCCGGGCTGGCTCATTCCAGATGGTCTCAGGGTCAATGCGGCAGTGGAGCGTGGGCACGACCTGGGCGTGGGGCACCATCTCATGTAACCAGTCAAGGCATCTCCCCACGTCTCCTTTATCCAGCAAATCCATCTTGTTCAACAGGATCAGGTCTGCTGTCTGGAGCTGCAAGGAGAACAGCTCACCCAATAGCTCCCGCACCATCCAACAATCCGCATCCATGACCGTGACGGTCTTGTAGAGTTCCACATAGGCCTTTACATGATCTTGCTTAACGGCCCCGATAATACTTCTCGGATCAGCCACACCCGAGGCTTCTATCACGATATAACGAGGATGAAAGTCCTCTGCAATCTTCTTGAGCATAACCGTCAGATCCACCAGAAGGGTGCAGCAGATACATCCGTTTGTGAGTTCTATGACATCGGATTTTTCCCCCTGGAGCATCGAGCCGTCGATGCCCACATCACCGAACTCGTTCACGATGACCACAGTATCGGACATATCCGATCCCGACGAGAGGATCTCTTTCAGCAAGGTCGTCTTGCCCGCCCCCAGAAAACCTCCTATGAGCACGATCTTTGATTTTTCATGTGTATCAGGGACAATTGGATCTCCCATCTCTAATACCCCTTCTTCACCAGTTTTCTTGCCCTGAGCCGAACGCATTCCCCGCACGGCTAATAAGCTTCTCCTGCTCACCTGCAGATAGTAGGACTTAACGTGCCGTTAGCATTGATAAATCTTTATGGCGGGGATAACTCGTCCGCTGTTTCATCTTTCATGATAATTAATCATGCGTTCTTTTTTTTCAATAATAAACAACCTTTCGTTAATTTTTTAAGACTTTTATGAGCGTTTGTTTCATATTTCATCTGAAATTAACCACGTGTTCTTTTTACATTACTCAATAACTTTTTTCTATTTGTCAAGGTTCTTCTATCAAAACCTTGAATTCCGATATTAAGGATTGAACAAGAAACTGTGGTGGCCTAAGAAATTCTGAGGCACTTGGTCAAGATATTTCGCTTACGATTCCCTGTGTATATTTGGCATAGACCTGTTCCCGGATGATAAGGTCTGGTTGAGAAACTTGCGCTCAAGAAGCCCATAGGAAATGTTGGACAAGCCGCAGACAGTGTGAATACCCGAAAATCCCGTCATCATGCGCTCTATCGCGTTAATGAATTCCATACCATATACGGAATTTGTCGCCAACGGCTGCACTAATGGATCAAAAAAAATCTCCACCCTAATTCCATTCTGGACCAAACCGTTGATCAACTTGTCGGCAATCTTGAGCCGTTCATCTGCCGTTTCGGGAATTCCGTCAGTGCACGTACAGAGGGCCACGACCCGCAAATCGGTCCCGGTCAGGCCCTGGCATCGGCCCCACAGGTTTTTCGAATGACGAGAATAGGATCGATCAGGGATTTAGTCACCATATTTTCGGATTTGCCACTGATCTTTTCTATCAGTCTTTCAACCGCCAGCCGACCCATATGTGCCTTTTGATGGGAGATGGAAGTCAAATCAACTCCCGGCAGACCTGCCATTTCGATGTCATCAAAACCAATAAGAGCCATGTCATACGGTACTTTGAGTCCTTTGCCCGCCAAAGCTTCGATAGCACCGATTGCCATGATGTCGTTGGCTGCAAAGATTGCAGTGGCTTTTTTCCGGGATCTGAGGATTTTTTGAGTCTGCTCATAACCGGACTCTCTTTTATAATCTCCATAGTATATTTGGTCTGAATCGACTTCCAAGCCCCTTGCTTTGAAAGCGACCTTGACACCCTGCAGGCGGTGATAGCCGGTGCTTGTGTCTTGAGGCCCGGCAATGATGGCGATGTGTGTGTGGCCCAAATCGAATAGGTGCTCGGTTGCCAAAGCAGCACCTCGTTGATCATCTACACCTACAAAATCGACCGGTTTTTCTGAATGCGCTTCGTCCACTTCCCGCACAACCAGCACAAAAGGCACCTTTCGTTTGCGTAGATTTTTAATTGCCGCGTCATTTCGCAGGGCGGAACTAATGATCAGACCATCCACACCCCGGTCGAGAAGTTCATCCAAATAGAACTGCTCAACATCCGGCCCTCCGTAATCTACGGAAGTGGCGATAACACTATATCCCTTTTCCCGGGCGCGATCAATAATGGCCTGGGTAATCTCAGCGTAAAAAGGATTTAGTAATGTAGTAATAACCAGCCCCAAAGTAGAGCTTCCTTTACCCACTAATGTGCGAGCCATCAGGTTAGGCCGGTAGTTTAGCCGCTCAGCGATTTCAATAACACGCTTGCGGGTAGCTTCGCTGACCCTGCCGGTTTCTTTATCCTTCAGGACCAAGGAAACTGAAGCCGGAGATACGTTGGCTTCGCGGGCAATATCTTTAAGGGTGACTCGACTTAATTTCATAACCTAATTTGGATGGCTTATTATTAATTCTATAAGAATAACTTCAGATTGTTACACCGGTCATTTCTTTAATCGCATTCCTGTTTTACCAGTTTCAATCGGGCATAAAACTTGCGGTCTCGATCTCGCCGCATAGCGTCGCCCGCACCCGGACCATATTCATAAAAGCCGGACGAAGTTTTGAGGCCCAACTTACCGGCCTGAGTTTGTTCTACCAATAAACGAGGTGGCTTAAAATGATCGCAACCCAGCTTTGCATGCAGATAGCTGTATATGCCCAGATAGGTATCTGCACCGGCCTGGTCGATGACCTCGAAGGGTCCGTAGGCACCTAACCGAAAACCAAAGGAAGTTTTAACGATACTGTCTATTTCGGCAGGTGATGCTAATCCCTCTTCCACTAAAGAAATCGCCTCTGCTGCCAAAGCCATCTGCATCCGATTTGCTACAAAGCCGGGAGCACTTTTACAAATGGTTGGCACTTTCCCCAAGTCTGTTAAGAATTCCATGACCAGATCAATATTGGACTGGCTGGCGGCGTCAGAAGGAATCACCTCCACGCAAGGCGTGATCTGGGGAGGATGAAACCAGTGAGTCCCTATAATCCTTTCCGAATGTTCTACCCTATCGGCGAGTTCATTGATGTCATAGGAAGAAGTGTTCGAGGCCAGGATTGCATCAGGCGAAGCATGCTGGTTTATCGTTTTCCAGATCAACCGTTTTAGCTCAAAATCTTCATTGACGGCTTCCAGGATGTAGTCTGCTCGCGCCAAATTCCCGGCCAAATCGGTGGTAAAACTGATCCTGGACATTATAGGGATTGTCTGCGCTTCTTCCAGTTCCGCTAACTCGACCATAAAATTTAAGTTATCACTGATCCACCCCCTGGCACGGTCTAATAATTCCGCCGTTTGGTCCACAAGGTATACATGGATTCCATGCATAGCGAGCAACTGGGCAATGCCATGGCCCATTGTTCCTGCTCCTACGATCAGGGCTGTATCTATTTTTTTCATAGTCCGATTTCCCATCCTATATTCTTTTTCATGAAACTGTCGCAATCCCTTTCAATATCTCTAACCCGGCATAAGCATCCCTACCGTAATAGTCGGCGCCGATTTCCCTTGCAAACTGCTCGCTCGTTGGGGGTCCTCCGATGATTATTTTAAAATCATCATCCGGAGTCGCCTCTTTAATGCTTCCTACTATCCCTTTCATGTTTACCATGGTCGTTGTAAGGAGACAGGATAAGCCCACAACCTGAGGTTTGATTTCTTTGATTGTATCTACAAAGACATCAGAAGAAACATCAACACCTAAATCCTTTACTTCAAAGCCCGCAGATTCAATCAGCATGGCAACCATGTTTTTGCCAATGTCGTGCATATCTCCCTTCACTGTCCCGATAACAACTTTGCCCCTCGGTTCATAGTTTTCCTGCACCAGCCTGGGCTTGAGGATATCTAAAATCTTTTGCGATGACTTTGCCGCGATAAGCATTTCGGGAATAAAGCACTCTCCGGCGGAAAATTTCTGACCAACATCATCCAACGTCGGTACAATACCATCCTTAATGATTTCCTGAGGATCCATACCCATTTTCAATAATTCATGAGCCACTCTTTCAACTTCTGCAAATTTTCCATTTTTTATATGATCATTCAACTCAACAATTGTTGCCATCATATCCCCCTTTTGATACTCATATCTATTTTATAAAAGACGGCACATACTCCCTTGCATGATGAAACATGGCCAGGACGTTTTCCAAGGGCACATCAGGTTGAATGTTATGACATGAGGAAAGCACATAGCCACCACCTTCTCCCATCTGTTCAATGCGCTCAGCTACCATATTTTTCACATCATCCACACTGCCGTGGGGAAGGACACTCTGGGTATCCATTGCTCCCCAAAATGCGATTCTACCCCCATATTTTTTGTTTAGTTCCACTGGGTCCATTCCGCCCGCGCTAACCTGCACCGGGTTTAGAATATCAACGCCTATTTCTATTAGGTCTTCGACAATCGCAGCTACTGAACCGCAAGTATGAAATAAAACTTTTGCCGGGGATAAGTCGTGTATTTGCCTGACATATTTTTCATGCCGGGGCTTGACGTATTTCACATAGTGTTCATGGCTAAATTGCAGACCTTGCTGGGCACCCAGGTCATCGGCGAAAATTACAATGTCTACATCCTGGCCCACTTCAAGTAGTTCCTGCCTCGCTACCTCCATGGTTATTTCCAGAACGGCATCAAAGAGTGTCTCGATCAATTTGGCATTAATAACCAAATCCAAATACCAGTCTTCAAATCCCCTCAAATATTGGCTGATATGAACAAACGGTGCCGGTAGCGTTAAAATGGCTGCACAATCAGTGTTTTCCCTAATCCACTTCAACCGTTCTTTGAGCCCTTGAACATAACCAGGGTCATCAGGGTCCGGCCACTGGTAATTGACAATATCGGTCACGGCTTTTTCCCCGGCCAGTGGAAATTTTCGCTGATCAAAGTAGAAGCTTCCTTCCGGATGCTCGCGTTCGACACCCCAGACGTCTCTATACATTCGAGGACCGAGCTCTTTTGATTCTCCCTTCTGCGGCTTTCCAGGAAACATGGAGCGGGCATCGATGTCCAGCTTCTGGAGAATCTTTTCGTCCACTTTAACGACTCTCATCATCCGGTCACATAGTTCTGTTTCCGAATCGATTCCAAAGTGGTTCTTCAGCCGTTCATATCCTTCGACGACAATGCTGGTATCTCTCGTGGCACCTAAATCAATAGGAACCGTATCAGGCTGACTGTGAGAAATTGCCGCCAGGATTCTTTCCCTGTGTGTCATTGTTTTGTTGATAAAATAGCTCCTTGTGTGGGTTCATCCAGCAAAATCAACTCGAATCTACAATCTGCGTTCGAGCAATCACATTTTTTCTCTAATGCGCCGTCCATCCCGCGTCAACCATAAGAACATGCCCGGTAACCAATGACGATGCGGCTGACGCTAAGTAGATCACCGCCCCAACCACATCCTCGGGTGTACCTAACCGTTTCAACACGTTTTTTGCCAGGGCGTACTGGCGAAATTCAGGATCGGAGAGGAACTCCCTGGTGAATTCCGTTTCAATGAATGTAGGTGCCACTGCGTTGACCAATATGTTATGATCGGCCCATTCTAAGGCCAGCACCTTGGTCACAAGATTAAGCCCTGCTTTGCTGGCGCAATAGGCCGCTCGTTTAATAAGTGCCACCGAGCCTGTTTGGGAGGTCATGTTGATGATGCGCCCGTTGCGACCCTGTCTGATCATTAGTTTGCCAACAGCCTGGGCCATGAAAAATGCAGCTTTAAGATTGATATCCATGATGGTATCCCAGGCTTTTTCTGTAACGTCGACAGAGTCCTGGGGAATATTTATTCCGGCGTTATTGACCAGTATGTCAATGCCGCCCATGGCTTCGTCGATTTCGTTGACTAATACCGGCAGAGCCTGAATCTGGGTCAGATCGGCCTGAAAAGCCTCTCCACAACGACCAAGATTACGGATTTCTTGCACCACGGAATCTAGTTCGTTTTTACTGCGCGCTACCAAAGACACATCCGAACCTGCACTGGCAAGTGAAAGGGCCACGGCTCGGCCAATACCGCGGCCGGCGCCGGTAACTACAGCCTTTTTCCCACTAAGATCAAAAAGTTCAGATAGATGTTGTTTCACTGAATTCATCAGACACCTTCCACATTAGTCATTATCCCAAAGAAGGGAAAAAATTGCCCATTTGCTCAAGCGGATTAACAGGTATTGCGATAATGGTTAAACATTCGACTTCAACTAAATATATTTCAGACCTAAAACAAAATAACATCAATTAAACGTTTAACTTTAAATAACAGTTCTGAATTTCCGTGTCAAGTAAAAAATTAAATTTTTTTATCTTGTTATTTCAAATAATTAGACCTAACATAAAATATTTCCTTGCATCAAGTTACAAGCTGGGGTTTAAACTCTACAATCGTATGACAACTCGATTAGGTCGAAGTTCTAATATGGCTATATCTAACTGAAAAAACTTTATATTATATGTGTTATTATCAATTTATGTGGACTATAAGAATGGTATGATGAATAAAACGTTTGACAAGCACACTATTTTCTTTTATAAATTTTAGCCATAATAAAGTTAAACGATACACTCCATTGATCATTAAACAACATGAAAAGGGGTAAACATGACAAACTATCTTAAATCGGCCGATGAAAGACCGGCCGAAGATTTTTCGGAAGTCAGAGATACAGTCAGGGAAATTATCGAAAAAGTGAAGCAGGATGGGGATGCCGCGGTCCGTTATTACTCGGAAAAATTTGATAAGTGGTCTCCCAAGAGCTTTAAGGTGACAGATGAGGAAATACAATCGGCTAAGAGTAAGATGCCAGCTTCCATGAAGACCGATATTGATTATTGCCAGACTCAAATTCGCAATTTTGCCAAAGAGCAAATGAAGCGTTTGGTGGATTTTGAAGTGGAGACCTTGCCGGGGATTAGACTTGGGCAGAAAATCATTCCTGTGTCTTCATCCGGATCCTATGTACCGGGTGGCCGATACCCTATGCTGGCTTCTGCGCATATGAGCGTGATCACACCTAAAATTGCCGGAGTTTCCAGGGTTGTCACCTGTACGCCCCCTTTTAAAGGTAACGGCATATATCCAGCTACGCTTTACTCCATGGTGGCTGCCGGCGCAGATGAGATCTTCTGCATGGGAGGCGTTCACGCATTGGCGGCTCTGGCGTATGGAACTGAGAGCCTCAAGCCGGTGGATGTGGTAGTCGGTGCCGGAAACAAATATGTAGCTGAGGCTAAGAGGCAAATCTTTGGAGATGTTGGAATTGATCTTTTGGCCGGACCGACCGAGATTCTGATTATTGCGGACGCAACCGCTGATCCTTACATTTTAGCCGCGGATTTACTAGGCCAGGCGGAACATGATCCAAACTCCCGCCAATGCCTGATTTCTCTTTCGCAGGATATCGCTGAAAAGACGCTCGTAGAAGTCAATAAGCAATTAGAGACATTACCAACTAAAGAGGTAGCCGGCTTGTCATGGGGTAATTACGGCGAAGTTATAGTGGCAAATTCCCGCGAAGACGCTGTGGAATTGAGTGACAGCTGGGCGCCGGAACATCTGGAGGTCCAGACAGAAGACTGGCGCTATTTTCTGGACAATTGCCGAAACTACGGCTCCATGTTTTGCGGAGAAGAAACGACGGTAGCCTATGGTGATAAGACAATCGGCACTAATCATGTACTGCCCACCATGAAAGCAGCTCGTTACACCGGCGGTCTTTATGTTGGCAAGTTCGTTAAAACCGTGACGTACCAATATGCCACCAAGGAGGCTTCATTAAAGATTGCGGAGGTCTGTGAACGGGCATGTAATTATGAAAATATGCTGGCCCACGGCATAAGCTGCAAGGTAAGGATTGAAAAATATGATAAACAAATAGCTCGCTAAAGATATTGTAACCGTTCACAGGTTCAGGGTTATTGAGTCACTAACTCATCCAATCCTTGGAAACCCACTATTTATTTTGGTCCCGCAGGGCGGGATTGGGTTGTGGATTGCGGATTTAGAAACGAAAGTAATCTCATGTAGTTGAAAATTATTGAACATGTTCTTAAACAACTCCTTTTTCTTACCAAGAGTTATTCTCTATAAGGGCTAACCAATAATTGCTCCAGATTCCATAATGCCTGCCCAAGGGGGAGTACTGTAATGTCGCCCATAAAAAGCGGCGTTGAACCACCATAAAAGAGATAACATCTTGCTATGGGATAATCTTTTTTGAACTCTTTCAATCCTCTTAGATTTCTCGAATGCACGTATGCGGAGCGCTTAACCTCTATTGCGATTAGCCCGCCGGGACCGTATAAGATAAAATCAACTTCCAGACCATTTTTGGTCCTCCAGAAATAGAGTTGATAATCGCATTCCAGATAGTCGTTAACCGCACGAAGCTCCTGGAAGACCAATGTTTCCACAGCCGGACCGTCCAGTTCAGCCTCCGAGTCCAAGGGACCGGTTGGTCGTATTGCACGGAATACACCGGCATCGAAATAGTAAAATTTCAGATGGCTGATCAGTTTTTGTTTTGCTTTCCGGGTGAACACAGGCAGACGTACACCGATGAGCAGGTCTTCGAGTATGGAAAAATAATTTTTAGCCGTAGCACACTCAATATGTGCCTCCCTTGCGATTTCACTTATACTAACAACAGAACCCTGTGAAAAACTGGCAACTTCCAGAAAACGCGAAAAATGTCCGATATTTCTGGTCAGGCTTTCCTGGAGAACTTCTTCATGGACGTAGGTCTGTATGTAGTCTTTCAAATATTTTTTTGGATCATGTTCGCTGAAGCGGGCAGGTAGATGCCCTAACTGCAGGGATTGTGCCATCTGAAAAGCGTCTCCCTGCTCCTTTGCGGTGAGCGGATGCGTATAGTAAGTAAGCGCTCGGCCGGCAAGTAGATTCACCCCCTTTTGTTTCAGTTTTCTTGCACTCGAACCCGTGATAATAAAGATATGTTTTCGGGACTCGATCAAGTCGTGAACCTCGTTCAATAGATCCGGTATCCGCTGTATTTCGTCGATAATGATCCAGTCCGGGTAATTCGGCGGGATCATCTGCCGGATGAGACCCGGACTTGCCGATAGACGATTGTAATGTTCTGACTGAAGCAGGTTAATAAAGAGTGCCTGCGGCAGATGTTGCCTGAGCCAGGTTGTTTTTCCGGTGCCTCTGGGGCCGAAAAGAAAGAAGCTTCTTCTGGCTTTTAGCGGTATTTTGGTAACACGTCTAAACATGGCGGATCCTCCAACTTTTGGGGATAATACCGGAAGACAAGGAAAAATCACTATTAATCCAGCAAAAAGGCAGGAAAAATTGAGTTTGCACATGAAAATATCCACGTCTTGGAGGGATCGGGCCAAACCAGGCAATTAATGCCTGAACGAAAATCACGCCCTGGTGTAATTCAGGCACGATTTTGGTCCCGCGGGGCGGGATTGGATCAGCGCACATTTTGCCGGTAAATGACAGTATTATCTGCTGGAGAGTTTTTGACTTGACATCATTGTGGTCAAATTGTAGCATCGTTATAACGTTAATCACCGTAACGTTA
>Ga0208902_1000290_pt1 | contig 28418 bp, 22 predicted proteins | sample AntAceMetag02UKH_FD_184767 | JGI IMG/M metagenome (GOLD analysis project Ga0208902, IMG submission 184767) | Saline lake microbial communities from Ace Lake, Antarctica - Antarctic Ace Lake Metagenome 02UKH (SPAdes) (version 2) | ecosystem: Environmental > Aquatic > Non-marine Saline and...
TGCGATTATGGCCAAAATGCGCTCCTGCCTCTAAAAGCTTCTTGACTAATTCTGTATCCACTTCTGTTACCTCCGTTTTAGTTGATTTCACCCTATTAATTTAAGTAAAATATTATAACACAAAACCTTTGTTTTGCAAGACATTTTTACGTCGACCTAGGGGCCTTAAACTGCAGTTCATGGAACCGTTTATAAAGGCCTGCTGTGCCTATTAACTCTCTATGTGCGCCTGATTCTACTATTTTGCCTGCATCAAGCACTACTATTTTATCAGCATGCTCCACGGTAGAGAGCCTGTGGGCAATCACAAGAACAGTCCTATTGGTCATGAGCCTGTCTATTGCCTCCTGCACCAGGCGTTCAGACTCTGTATCCAGCTGGCTCGTGGCCTCATCCAGGATAAGTATTGGAGGGTCTTTAAAAAGCGCCCTTGCTATTGCAATGCGCTGCTTTTCGCCGCCAGACAACCTCATGCCCCTGTCCCCGATAAACGTGTCATAGCCATTTTTCATCTTTATTATAAAATCATGCGCATTTGCCGCCTTTGCCGCATTGATAATATCATCCATTTTTGAGCCAGGCTTGCCAAAAGCTATATTATTGCGGACAGAGTCATTAAAAAGTATAGTCTCTTGCGTCACTATGCCTATATTTTGTCTTAAAGAAACGACCTTAAGGTCTTTTATGTCATTGTTATCGATTAAAATCCTGCCCTTCTCAGAGTCATAGAATCTCGGCAATAAATTAACAAGCGTGCTCTTCCCGGCGCCGCTTAAGCCTACTATAGCCAGGATCTTGCCTTTTGATAGACGAATATTGATGTCCTTTAGCACTTCTGTATCAGGACCATATGAAAAACCCACGCCTTTAAATTCTATTGACTCTCTAAACTCTGAAAGCTCTATAGCGCCTGGCTTATCTTTTATGCTGGGCTCTTTATCAAGCACCTCAAGGACCCTTGTTATGGCAGCGAGCGCCTGTTGGTTAATGCCGTAGAGCCTTGAAAGCCTCTTGAATGGTTTGATAAGAGACATGAGAGCTGCTAAAAATGCTATAAAGGCTCCTGCTGAAAGCGCGCCGCCTACTACTTCTTTTCCGCCCAGCCACATCACAACCGCCATGCATGCCACGCCTACGAATTCACCAAGAGGGCTTATGGCAGCCATGCGCTTTACTGACTTTAAGAGCATTTTGTAATATTTATTGTTATGGCCCCCGAACTTACTTACCTGATAATCTTGGGCATTGAATGATTTTATTATCCCAATGCCATATATGGTCTCAAAAAGCGTGGAATTTATGTCTGCCATGCTTTCTTGTGTCGCCGTACTTATCTTTCTGAGCTTTTTACCTATCAGTATGACTGGGTATGCGACTAACGGAAACACTACTATGGTGACCAATGCAAGCGTCCATGGGACTGAAAAATATATCTTTATCCAGATGACCATTCCCAGATACATCAAAAGCTGTATTGGTTGAAACAATAGATCAGTAAGGCCCTCTGTTATGGCATTTACTATCGTTCCTACGTCAAATGTGATCCTTGAGACAAGTTCTCCTGTCTGCATCTTTGAATAAAAATCACTGGATAGGTCCAGGAGTTTCTGGTAGACAGCAGTCCTTGTGTCCCTTAGCACAGACTGGCCAAGTTTGCTCATAAAATAGGTCTGAAAGAATAAAAACACCTCTTTTAGCAGGAATATTAAGGCTATTAAAAGTACCAGCCAGTTTAATAGAGAAAGTCGCGGGATATTGTTTGCCTTATCTATAAGATTGACAAGTAATTCAGGGGGATTTTCAACACCAGGTATAGAGATCGACTTTGCCGTAAGGATATTATCGACCAGCGGAATGATCATGCCCAGGGACACCCCTCCCATGCTGGATGAGCCGATCATGCACAATACTGCAATTACCATTATCCAGAGGTGAGGTTTTACAAATTTTAGAAAACGGAGATAGTCTCGCATTTGGTCATATATATTATCACGCTCATTGACATTTGTCCATGTCTTTGTTATGATTATAGATATGAAAAAAGTGCGTATTGGAGTGGTGGGATCGGGTAGCCTAGGGTCTCGTCACGCATCTATATATTCAAAATTTAGCAATGTCGAGCTTGCATGTGTCTGCGATATAGATAAAGACAGGGCCTCTTTAATAGGTAAATCTCTTAAAAGACCATGGTGCACTGATTATAGAAAGCTTGCCAGGGAAAATATAGACGCGGTCAGCATTGTCACGCCCACATACCTTCATTATAAAGTCGCAAAGTTCTTCTTAAGCAACAAGATCCATGTCCTGATAGAAAAACCTATCACAAAAAGCCTTAAAGAGGCGCGTGAGCTTATAAATCTTGCCAGAAAAAAACGCCTGATTATCCAGGTCGGCCATGTAGAGCGCTTTAATTCTGCGATCCAGGCAATAGAAAAGCTCTCCAAAAGTCCCAGATTTATAGAGGTGCACAGGCTTGGCCCTTTTACACCTAGAGTAAAGGATGTAGGCGTTGTTTTAGACCTCATGATCCACGATATAGACATCGTCCTGGGACTTACCAAATCAAAGATCAAAGACATACAGGCACTTGGCGTAAAGATCCTGACAAAACACGAAGACATTGCAAATGCAAGGATAAGATTTAAAAATGGGACTGTATGTGACCTGACTGCAAGCCGCGTCACAAGTGATTCAATGCGAAAGATCAGGATATTTCAGAAAGACTGTTATATATCCATTGATTACATGGCGCAGGAGGCAGTGATCTCCAGAAAGATAAAAAATAAGATCGTATCTCAAAAAATTGATATAAAAAAAGAGGCGCCTTTAGAAAAAGAACTCCTGGCATTTGTGGACTGTGTCAGAAATAGAAAAAAACCCATTGTTTCAGGCATAGAGGCATACAAGGCCCTAGAGGTCGCGCACAAGATCCTCGGAAAACTATAATCCTGGGTATCAATCATATGAAACACAAACGACTCATGATCATTGCAGGCGAGGCATCCGGTGACCTACATGCCGCGCACCTTGTAAAATCCATCAAACAAGTCAACCCCCACATAGAAATATTCGGCGTAGGCGGAAAAAGCATGAAGGAACAAGGCGTAGATATTGTCTATGACATTGTAGATATCGCTGTCGTAGGCTTTGTCGAGGTCCTAAAAAATATCCGCACATTCAAAAAACTCATGAATAAGCTCGTGGATCTCCTCGACACACGAAAACCCGACGCTGTAATATTAGTGGACTATCCCGGTTTTAATCTCCGTTTAGCAAAACGCATAAAAGAAAAAAATATCCCTGTGATTTATTACATAAGTCCGCAGATCTGGGCATGGGGAAAAGAAAGGATCGAAGAGATCAAAAAATGCGTTGATAAGATGATCGTGATATTTGGCTTTGAAGAAGAACTATACAAAAAAGCAGGCGTGAAGACAAGCTTTGTGGGGCACCCTTTTCTGGATATAGTAAAGTCTCACTGGAAAAAAGAAGAGATAATAAAAAATCTGCATCTTAAACACCATTCTACTAAAATAGCGCTTTTACCAGGCTCAAGGGAAAAAGAGGTCCGGAGACATCTTCCAGTCATGCTAAAGGCCTGTGAAAAAATAAGAGCGGAAATACCTGATGCTGAATTTATACTTTTACGTCGGAAAGAACTTGATAAATCCATATACAATAATATAATTGCAAAATCTACTATCAAGCCTCATTCTGTTGAAAATAGGCCTTATGAAGTCATGGAAATCTCTGACCTGGTAATAGTCTCATCTGGCAGCGCAACCCTTGAGACAGCTATCATGGAAAGGCCCATGATGATCATCTACAAGACATCCATGATCACATGGTTTCTGGCAAAAAACCTGATAAAGATCCCTGACATAGGCCTTGTAAATGTAGTGGCAGGAAAAAGAATCGTGCCGGAGCTGATTCAGTTCGAAGTAAATCCAGATAATATAGCAAACGAGGCCCTTGCTATACTCAATAGCAGAGAAAAGCAGGAAACCATAAAATCCAACCTAAAGAAAGTCCGCGAAAAACTAGGCTCCTCAGGCGCCGCTGACCGGGCCGCACATCTAATTCAGAAACTCCTTACCTGATAATTGAAGCTTCGCAATAGACTCGTGCACAATGCGGGTTTGGACAGCTATTTTTTTACTCCCACTCTATCGTCGATGGGGGTTTGGAGGAGATGTCGTAGACTACGCGGTTTATACCTTTTACTTCGTTTATTATGCGGTTGGAGATCTTTCCGAGGATATCGTAGGGGATCTTTGACCAGTCTGCTGTCATTGCATCCTGACTTGTGACAATGCGGAGGGCGCAGACATTTTCATAAGTCCTTTCATCGCCCATCACACCTACAGTTTTAACAGGTAAAAGTACTGCAAATGACTGCCAGATATTCTTATAGCCGTTGTATTTTTCTATTTCTTCCTGCACAATTGCATCTGCCTCGCGTAACATATCCAGGTGCTTTTTTGTAACACCTCCTATGATCCTTACAGCAAGTCCGGGTCCTGGAAAGGGCTGTCTATGCACCATCTCATCACTTAGCCCCAGCTCTTTTCCTAATTTCCTGACCTCGTCTTTAAATAAGTCTTTTAAAGGCTCCACAAGCTTGAAGTCCATTTTCTTGGGAAGGGCGCCTACGTTGTGATGTGTCTTTATTGTGGCTGATGGCCCTCCTTTTGCAGACACGCTCTCAATTACATCTGGATAAAGCGTGCCCTGGGCTAAGAATTTTATCTTACCGATCTTTCTTGCCTCTTTTTCAAATACCCTGATAAATTCTCTTCCTATGATCTTTCGCTTTTTCTCTGGGTCAACTACGCCTTTTAGACCGTTAAGGAAACGCGCCTCTGCTTCTGCCACGTGAAGGTCTATATGAAAATGTCCCTTAAATATTCTTTTTACATTTTGTTTTTCACCTTTTCTCAGCAAGCCGTTATCGACAAATATGCAGTGCAGTCTCCTGCCGATCGCCTTCTGTAAAAGCACTGCTGTTACAGAAGAATCTACTCCTCCGCTTAAACCCAGCACTATATCTTTTTTTCCGACTTGAGCACGGATGTCTTTTATTGCCTCTTTGATAAAAGATCTCATTGTCCAGTCTGGCTTGATCCCAATGACTTTATAGAGGAAATTCTTAAAGATCTTCATGCCCTTTGGCGTATGCACCACCTCAGGATGGAACTGGACTCCGTAGATCATTTTTTCAGGATGGTACATGCTGGCGATCTTACTATTTTTTGTATGAGCTAATCTTACAAAGCCTTTTGGAAGCCTTAGGACTTGATCGCCATGACTCATCCATATCTTTTCTTTTCTTTCCCAACCTGAATAGAATATAGACCTGGGCAGATGCGTAGGCTGCCGCGGGGGCAGCCTACGCATCTGCCCAGGTAGCTTATCTATCACTAGTTCTGCATGGCCATATTCCCGTCTTTTGCTCTTCCCTATTTTACCGCCGAGTAAATAACCCATGAGCTGCATACCATAACATATTCCTAATACTGGCACTCCAAGTTCAAAAATCGCCTTGCTGCACTTTGGAGCGCCTTTTTGCAGGACACTGGATGGCCCGCCTGTGAGGATAATGGCTTTGGGTTTTAGTAATTTTATTTTAGAGACTGGCGTATTGTAAGGCAGGAGCACGCAATAGACATTGCACTCTCTTACCCTGCGCGCTATGAGCTGGTTATACTGTGCCCCAAAATCTAACACTACTACTGTGTCTTTTTGCATCGCCTTATAACCTCCGCAGATGCGTAGGTTCATCTGTATCTTTTAAGATACACCATCAGGATTGAAATTGCAACGGGAGTTATGCCTGACATCCTTGATGCCTGGCCAAGATTAAAAGGCCTGGCTGAACTGAGTTTTTCAATGATCTCTTTAGAAAGCCCTGAAATGCCATTGAATCTAAATCCGTCAGGAATCCTTATTTTCTCAACCCTTTTAAAATTCTCGATCTCCCTCATCTGCCTGTCTATAAAACCTTTATATTTTAGTTCGATCTCTACTTGTTTTGCTTCATCGTCGGTAATCTTGCTTTTATAACCATTAAGCTTTTTCAGCATATCATAACTCACATGAGGTCGTTTTAATAGATCTGCCAGGCTAACGGCATTATTAACAGGCGGGACATTGAATTTCATCAGTCTATTATTCAATTTTTTACTGGGCTTGATCCTAAATTTCTTAATTCTTTCGATCTCCTGAGCGATCTTTGTTTTTTTACTGACTACTTTTTCATAATCCTTTTTCTTTACAATGCCCAATCTGTATCCCATCTCTGTAAGCCGTAAAGCAGCATTGTCCTCTCTTAAAAGCAGCCTATATTCCGCGCGAGAAGTAAACATCCTGTATGGCTCATTTGTGCCTCTTGTCACAAGGTCATCTATGAGAACGCCTATGTATGCTTGAGAACGGTCTAATATAAATGGCTCCTTCTTCTTTAACTTAAGCACTGCATTTACTCCTGCTATAAATCCCTGAGCTGCTGCTTCTTCATAGCCGGTCGTGCCATTGATCTGACCTGCATGAAATAGACCATCTATTGATTTTGTCTCAAGCGTAGGTTTTAACTCTGTGGGATTTATAAAATCATATTCAATGCCATAACCAGGCACCATGATCTCTGCCTTTTCCAATCCCTTTATACTCCTTATCATCTTGAGTTGTATATCTTTCGGCAAGCTTGTTGAAATGCCATTTGGATAATATTGGGGTGTGTTTAAACCTTCTGGCTCAAGAAATACCTGATGCCGGTCTCTTTCGCTGAATCTTACGATTTTATCCTCGATAGAAGGACAATATCGAACCCCAGTTGACTGGATCTTTCCGGTATAAAGCGGTGAACGATCAAGGCCTTTTCGGATAATACTGTGGGTCTTTTTATTTGTGTATGTAATATAGCAAGGTAATTGTTTTTTTCTTACAGATTTTGTTGAGAATGAAAATGGGACCGGGGGCTTATCTCCATCCTGCCTACTCATCTTTGAAAAATCTATTGTCCTTGAATCCAGCCTTGCAGTCGTGCCTGTTTTAAGGCGCTGGACATCAAAACCCAAAGCCTTTAAATTTTTTGACAAATCAATAGATGGCGGATCGCCTAATCTTCCTGCTGAACAATGCTCAAGTCCGATGTGTATAACACCATTTAAAAATGTGCCGGGTGTAAGTATTACAACCTTTGTCTTAATAGAGGTGTCGCTCTCAAGCTTAATGCCATATACCTTTTTATTTTTGACTATTAATCCTGATACACATGCTTTAAGACAATCGAGGTTTTTTTGCTTTTTTACTACACTCTCCATGTATTTTATATATAATTCTCTATCCACCTGCGCCCTCGAAGACCACACAGCAGGGCCTTTGCTCTTATTTAGCATGCGGTATTGTATAGCACTTGCATCAGCTGCCTTTGCCATCTCGCCGCCAAGCGCATCCACTTCTTTTACAAGCTGGCCTTTGCCAATGCCGCCTATGGCAGGATTACAAGACATATACCCTATCTTGTTTAAATCCATAGTGATAAGCAAAGTCTTACACCCCATCCTGCTAGAAGCAAGAGATGCCTCTATCCCAGCGTGCCCAGCACCCACAATTATAACATCATATAAGCTTTTCATAGGGAGTATATAATAGCATATAAATTATAAGGAGTCAATCCAGGGAGACCTCGGCAGATGCGTCGGCTGCCGCAAAGGTAGCCGACGCATCTGCCGAGGTAAATATTAGTTTACTCGAGCAAGTTGCCTTTGGCAAGGCATTCGCCGTTCCAGCAATAGGTACAGAGTTTTTCGCGGGGCAGGCCTATTGCTTTGATCATATCATCAAGGGTCTGATAGCGAAGCGTAGTGACGCCAATGTCTTTTTCGATCCATTCCACCATCTTTTTATATTTTGGGGTGGAAGGGTCTATGTATTCAGACACATCCTCTATATCTTTTCCCTCGATTTCCTTTATGGCCTTACGCGCTGCTAGTTCATTGATAGAGCGTGTTGACAAACAGAATTTACACGGAAACATCAGCGGCGGGCAGGCAGGCCTTACATGGAGCTCTTTTGCGCCATTATCCCAGAATTTTTGCACGGCAAAGTTTTTAAGCTGTGTGCCTCTTACAATAGAATCCTCGCAAACAATGATCCTGTTACCATTGATTATATCTTTTATGGGTATGAGTTTCATCTTTGCCACGAGGTCTCTTATCTCCTGTATAGGCGGGGTATAACTCCTGCCATATCCAGATGTATATTTAACAAGCGGGCGCCTGTATGGCTTATTGGATTCCATTGCATACCCGATTGCATGGGCTGTGCCTGAATCTGGAACGCCTGATACTACATCTACCTCTATATCCTTGTCATGACTTGCCAGTGCCCTGCCGCACTTTTCTCTCACTGCCTCAACACTTATGCCTTCATAAGACGAGGCAGGAAACCCGTTATATATCCATAAAAATGAACAGATCTGATTTGTGTCACGGCCGCCACTGACCTGTTTTAGACCTTTATCATTTATAAGTACGATCTCTCCGGGTAAAAGAAACTTATTTATCTCAAAACCAGTATTCGGGAAAGCTCCGCTTTCTGAGGCTACTGCAAAATCTTTATCTCTTTTTCCTATAACAAGCGGCGTATACCCAAACCTGTCCCTTGCGGCATAAATGCCTTCTTTTGTAAGTAAAAGCACGCTGGCAGAACCAATGATCTTGCTGAACATATGCTCTATGCCATTTACAAAATCATTGCCTTCGCTTATAAGCTTTGCCACTACCTCTATTGCATTAGAAGAGCCCTCTTCTGTCTCGCCGAATGAATGGCCTCTACTATGCAGTCCCTTGATAAGCTGGGCTGTGTTCTCTATAAGCCCGGTCATGCATATCGCGAACGAGCCAAACTTTGTATTTAAGAACATCGGCTGCGGGTCTGAATCGCTTATGACTCCTATACCATATTTACCATCAACTTTTTTATAGTCGTCATAGAGCTTTGACTTAAACTGACTCTGCGATATATCGTGAATATAGCGATATATCCTCTTTCCATTAAATATCGCTATGCCTCCGAATTCTGTCCCGAGGTGGGACTGGTAATCAACCCCGTATAATAAATCCTGGGAACAACCCTTCTGTGATGCGACTCCGAATATACCGCTCATTGATGCCTCCTTTGACTAATAATTAAAAAATAAACTCGATGACGGGATCGCGTCCGTCGTGAAATTAATGCCTAGTCTTCTCACGCCTGCCTCGTCGCCAGGCGTGGGTATGTGAGTGCCATGAAGCTCGCAGCCACTTAGTTCCTTGAGCATTGACAATGCCTCTTTCCCATTAGAATCTGTATGAGCGCTGATTGAAAGCGCTACGAGTATCTCATCCAGAGTCATGCTCTCTGAAGACATATTCAATATGTCTTTTTTCAACGTAGACAAGTCACTCATTACTTCTGGTTTTAATATATGTATCTTGTCCTTTATATCTGCCAGATGTTTTATTGCATTTATAATGGCTGCGGATACTGCGTGCATTAAAGGAGAGTTTTTTCCTGTTATGATCTTCCCGTCTGAAAGCTCGATTGCAGCGCCGCAGTAATATCCCTTATTGCCTTTTTTCTTCTTCTCGCAGTCTTCCGCTGCCTTTCTTGCAGGAAGCACCACCAGCCTGTCTTCAGCTTTAACGCCTGCCTTATCCATAATAGAGAGCGCCCTTTCAACCTCTTCTTTTGTGCCGCTGCCAAGGGCAAACTCCAAACTGTGCCTGAAGTACCTGCGTATTATCTCCTGCCTTGCGGCATCTTTAGTGCCTTCGTCGTCTATTATTCCAAAACCAGCGCGATTTACACCCATGTCTGTCGGTGAATTATAATAACTGTCGCTTGAACCAGTGATCTTATGGATTATATTTCTCAATATCGGAAATGCGTCAACATCGCGATTGTAATTTATCGCCTCTTCTTTATATTTTTCTAAATGAAACGGATCTACCAGGTTGAAATCAGCCAGATCGATTGTTGCAGCCTCGTACGCAATATTTACAGGGTGATTGAGCGTAAGGTTCCATATAGGGAATGTCTCAAACTTTGAATAACCTGAGTTTGTGCCCTTTACATGATCATGATAGAGCTGGGAAAGACACGTAGCAAGTTTCCCGCTCCCAGGACCAGGCGCAGTAATGACAACTATTGGCTTTTCTGTTTCAATATAATCATTTTTTCCATATCCCTTAGGTCCCACTATTTTCTCAAGATCATGAGGATAGCCTTCTATTGCCACATGCTTATAGACCTTGAGCCCTAATTTCTCGAGTCGTCTTTTGAATTTAAGGGCGGTTGGCTCATTATTAAATCGCGTAAGCACTATTGATGTCACATCCAGACCCCATGCCCTTAAATCATCTATGAGCTTTAATGTCGCAAGATCATATGTTATGCCATAGTCCCCTCTTACCCTGCCCTGTTCAATATCCTTGGCATAGACGCTTATGATTATCTCTGTGTGCTCTTTAAGTTTTTCAAGAAGCCGCATCTTTACATTAGGGTCATATCCTGGCAATACCCTTGCAGCATGATAATCAAAGCATATCTTACCGCCAAATTCCAGATATAACTTATTGTCGAATTTTTTTACCCTGGAGAGGATTTCTTTGGTCTGCTCTTGAAGGTATTTTTCGTTATCGAAACTTATTTTTTTTGTTACGACGCGTTTGAACATATTAGACTATTCTTCTCGACAAACTCGATGAATATTGTTCGAGCGAAGTCGAGAACTACGTAATCTCTGAGTGGTATTCTTGGAGCGACTTCACATCGCCTTTATTTTCCAGGTAAGCCTTTATGCCCTCTGCTGCTGCAATAGCTGCTGCCGGTGTAGTAATATAAGGGATTTTATACTTTATTGCGCTCTTTCTAATATACGAATCATCATACGCCGCATACTTGCCTACAGGCGTATTAATAATAAGCTTTATCTCTTTATTGTGGATCGCATCTATTATGTTCGGCCTTCCCTCATGCGTCTTTTTAATAAGGTCTGATTCAACTTTGTGTTTTTCTAGAAACTTCTTAGTGCCTTCAGTGGTATAGACCTTAAAGCCCATTTCCCTTAATCTCTTTGCTGCCTCAGCAATATTCTTTTTCTTGTCCTTGTCAGCCACTGTTATAAGCACAGCGCCCTCAGTGGGAAGTCTCAATCCAGCTGCCTCCTGCGCTTTAAAATACGCCAGGCCTGCTGAATCAGCCAGACCCATGACCTCTCCTGTGGAACGCATCTCTGGGCCCAGGACAGGGTCCACTTCCTGGAACATATAAAATGGAAACACTGCTTCTTTTACGCCATAGTGCTTGTATTTTTTCTGCGTCAATTTCATGTCTTTTATTTTCTTCCCAAGCATGACCTCTGTCGCGATCCTTGCCATGGAGATGCCTGCTACCTTTGATACTATCGGCACTGTCCTGGATGCCCTTGGGTTTGCCTCTAAGACATATACTTTATCTTTTGCTATCGCATACTGCATATTCATTAATCCTATGACCTTTAGCTTTTGTGCTATCTTCTGGGTATATTCGTATATAGTATCTATATGTTTTTTCGCTATTGTCTTTGGAGGAATAACGCATGCTGAGTCTCCTGAATGAATACCTGCCTCTTCTATGTGTTCCATGATTGATGGGATATATACATCTTCTCCATCTGAAATAGCGTCTGCCTCGACCTCTATGGCATCTTCCAAAAATTTATCTATGAGAATAGGCCTGTCAGGAGACACATCTACTGCTGCCTTTACATAACTCGTGAGCATCTCCTCGTCATAGACAATCTCCATGCCTCTCCCGCCCAAAACATACGAAGGCCTGACTATAAGAGGATAACCTATCTTCTCTGCGATCTTCAACGCCTGTCCAAGCGTAGAAGCCATGCCGCTCTCTGGCTGGGGGATCTCGATCTTCTTCATCACCTTAGCGAAATTTTCTCTGTCTTCAGCAAGGTCTATGCTTTCAACGGATGTCCCGAGTATTTTTACGCCTGCCTCTTCCAGCTCTTTTGCAATATTAAGAGGCGTCTGACCGCCAAACTGCACGATCGCGCCTTCTGGCTTTTCTTTATTATAAATACTTAAAACATCTTCAACAGTCAAGGGCTCAAAATATAGCTTATCGGATGTGTCATAGTCTGTTGAGACTGTTTCAGGATTACAATTGACCATTATGCTCTCGTAGCCTAGATCTCTAAGGGCAAACGCAGCATGACAACAGCAATAGTCAAACTCTATGCCCTGGCCGATCCTGTTTGGTCCGCCGCCAAGTATCATGATCTTTTTATTCTGCGACACGCTGACTTTATCCTCTGCCCTGTAGGTTGAATAATAATAAGCTGCATTTTCAGCGCCGCTCACTGGCACTGCGTGCCATGCCTCAGTCTTGCCAAGTTTAATGCGTCTTTCGCGTATTTCTTTTTCCGTATTGCCTAAGATCTGGCTCAGATATTTATCTGAAAAACCATCTTCCTTTGCCTTTATTAGCATCTCGTCTGGAAGGCGTTTGCCTTTATATTTCAGGATCTCTTCTTCTGATTCCACAAGTTCTTTCATCTGGGTTATAAAATATCTATGTATGCGGGTCTTTTCATAAAGCTCATCCACGCTGGCGCCTTTTCTGAGCGCCTCATACATAATAAACTGCCTCTCTGAAGTAGGATAAGCTAAAAGCTTTCTTAGTTCATCTAAGGAAAGTTCATTAAAATTCTTAGCAAATCCAAGGCCATATCTTTTTATCTCAAGGCTCCTTATTGCTTTTTGGAACGCCTCTTTATAGGTCTTTCCTATGCTCATTACCTCGCCAACTGCCCTCATCTGCGTGCCAAGCTGGTCTTTTATGCCTCTGAATTTTTCAAATGCCCAGCGAGCGAACTTTATGACTACATAATCTCCTGAAGGAGTGTACTTATCAAGCGTGCCATCGCGCCAGTAAGGGATATCTCTTAAAAGATCTCCGCCTGCAAGTCTCGCTGATACAAGCGCAATTGGAAAACCTGTTGCCTTGCTTGCCAGCGCTGATGAACGAGAAGTCCTTGGATTTATTTCTATGACGACTACTTTGTCTTCTCCAGGCTTACGGGCAAACTGTACATTTGTACCACCGATGACCTCTATTGCATCTACTATTTTATAGGAATAGTCCTGCAGCTTTTTCTGCATCTCTTTTTCCACTGTAAGCATAGGGGCAGAGCAGAAAGAATCTCCTGTGTGTACACCCATTGGATCGATATTTTCTATAAAACAGACTGTAATCTTATTGGACTCTCTATCTCTTACTACTTCAAGCTCCAGCTCTTCCCATCCCAACACAGATTCCTCGACAAGGATCTGACCAATAAGGCTCACTGATATCCCTCTTGCAGCAATTACCTCAAGTTCCTCTTCATTAAATACCGCGCCGCCTCCTGTGCCGCCCATGGTATATGCAGGCCTGATAATAACAGGATATCCCAGGTCGTGAGCAATTTTCTTGGCCTCTTCCACAGAATATGCCAGTTCGCTCTTTGGCATAGGGATGCCCAGCTTATTCATCGTGTTTTTAAAGGCAAGTCTATCTTCGCCTCTTTCAATAGCATCTGCCTGCACGCCTATGATCCTGCAGCCAAATTTTTTGAGCACACCTTTCTTTGCTAATTCACTGGATAGGTTAAGCCCTGTCTGGCCACCGAGATTTGGCAAAAGAGCATCTGGTCTTTCCTTCTCAATAATCGCGCTGATCCTCTCAACATTAAGCGGCTCTATATAGGTAACATCAGCCATGCCAGGGTCTGTCATGATCGTAGCTGGATTTGAATTAACAAGCACGATCTTGTATCCGGCAGCCCTCAGTGCCTTACAGGCCTGTGTACCTGAATAGTCAAATTCGCATGCCTGGCCTATGACAATAGGCCCAGAGCCTATAATTAAAACCTTGTTTATATCCTTAATTGTTGGCACAACTTACCCCCTTTTTAACGGCCCATTATAGCATGAAGAGTTTTTAGAGTAAACGCCTAAAAAAACGAAAGGGACGTCCTTGTTCAGAACGCCCCTTTGCGCAAACAGTCTTTTTGTCCATGTATTGTACATCAAAAAGTTTTTACACCAACCCCTGATCTAGCATTGCATCAGCCACTTTTACAAAGCCGCCAAGGTTTGCGCCTTTTACATAGTCAATGTAGTTTCCATCTTTGCCATATTTGACGCAGGTCTCGTGGATCTTCACCATTATATCATGCAGCCTATTGTCGACCTCTTCTCTCGACCAAGAAAGCCTCAAGCTATTCTGCGACATCTCCAGGCCGCTTGTTGCTACGCCTCCTGCATTGGATGCCTTTCCAGGACCATATAGGATCTTTGCCTGCTGGAATATCTTTATTGCCTCGGGCATGGTAGGCATATTCGCACCTTCCGCAACCAGTATGCATCCATTTTTAACAAGTTGCTTAGCATCTGATTCGTGAACCTCATTCTGTGTCGCAGAAGGAAAAGCGCAATCACACTTTACTTCCCATGGCCAGCGGCCTTCTACATATTTACAATTATATTTTGTAGCATATTCTTTGATCCTGCCGCGCTTCACATTCTTTAGCTCCATGACAAACTCGAGTTTCTGTTCGCTAATACCATCCGGGTCATGGATGTATCCACTTGAGTCTGAAAGCGTGACTGGCTTTGCGCCAAGCTGAAGTAATTTTTCCACCGTGTACTGCGCAACATTGCCAGAACCTGAAATCACGCAAGTCTTACCCTTAAGAGAATCGCCCTTTGCCTTAAGCATTTCTTCTGCAAAATACACACAGCCATAACCTGTTGCCTCTGATCTTATCAAGCTTCCGCCCCAACCAAGACTTTTTCCTGTTAAAACGCCTGTGAATTCATTGCGGAGCCTTTTATACTGGCCAAACATAAAACCTATTTCACGGCCACCTACACCTATGTCTCCTGCTGGCACATCTGTGTCAGGCCCTATATGGCGCTGCAGCTCTGTCATGAAACTCTGACAAAACCTCATTACTTCATTATCTGACTTTCCCTTTGGGTCAAAATCAGACCCGCCCTTTCCTCCGCCCATGGGGAGCGTAGTAAGACTGTTCTTAAAGACCTGCTCAAATGCCAGGAACTTCAAGATCCCTAAATACACGCTGGGATGTAACCTCAGGCCTCCTTTATAAGGACCGAGCGCGCTATTCATCTCTATACGAAACCCTCTATTTACCTGGACCTCGTTCTTATCATCCTGCCAGGGCACTCGAAACATTATTACTCTTTCAGGCTCAACTATCCTTTCGAGAATCTTGGCCTCTTGATATCTGGGATTCTTTTCTATGAACGGCATCACTGACTCTACTACTTCCTGCACTGCCTGGTGAAATTCCTTCTCTCCAGGATTCTTCTTTATCACCTTCTCCATGAAATCTTTGATTTTCTTCTGCATGAGATAGGCTCCTTTGTAAGATTGCGCAATTTTTATGCAATCTGACTCAAAATAAAAAAAGCGTTCCTATTCTTTCATCTAGAACGCCCTTGTCCTGACATATTCCTATTCATCCTTGATACACCTTTGTATCAATCTTATCTTATATATTATCTACAAAACATGGTATAGAGTCAAGTAAAAAATGGATTAAAAGAAAAGTTTGAGCTTTGCGCCGGCTGCGTTATAGTCAGTCCATTTGCCAGAAGATAATATCACTGCTATAAAGATAAGTAGTATGTTTTTCATCCTAATCAATGGCCTTTATCACCAGGGTATAGCCAAGCGTCCCTGGATTTTTTATCTTTAGAGGTATGCGCCTCTCATCAGTTGAAAGCCAGAGCCTGAACTTTGGCGGGTCGCTTGTAAAGCTATGCGCCTGGAATTCTCCTATGGGCGTGTCTACGGCCTCTATACCTTTATATAGTACGTCAAATTCAGCCGTGGGAAGATTTATCCTTATTGGCTCGTTCTTATTAAAGCTTTCTATTGCACGGCAGTAATATACTAAAAGTATTGCATTATGTATAGGCGAATCTTTTTCTATGGAGAACTCTTTTGTGCGGAGCCTGCTCTTTGATGTTATATCCACCCTGAAGTTTTCCTGATCATACTTCTCGATTATATTATCGCTGAAGCCGATCCTTTTTTTAACCTTTCTATGTACTTCTATTGGTAAAAATGTATCTTTTTCAGCATATAACTCTTCAGTATCTCTAAGCGAAGGTATCTTTGTAAAAAATGAGACATGATAGGCAGCCTCCCCATTTATGTCCTCTTCCCCGTGGAAGGTCATAATGGACTTGCCCAGCTTAACCTGTTTAAAGCTTGCCTGATAGGTAAGCTGCTCCCCTTCCTCGAAAGGCACAGCGAAGATCTTATCAATACATATGACCAGACAAAAAAATATTATTAGACTAAGGGCTTTTCTTTTTTGCATTAGGATTATCGGTCAGACGCGTAGGCTGCCCTTAAGGGTAGCCTACGCGTCTGACCAGGGTAAATTTACAAAATCGGCAGGTATTTATCGACCTCGTATTTGGAGACCTGGGCCTTGTATTCATCCCATTCCATGCTCTTATTGCGAATAAAGTACTCAAAGAGCTTGTCGCCTAATGCTTCTTTTACGAGCTTTGATTTTTCTGTAATCTTAATGGCCTCATATAGATCCACTGGCAGAGATTCAATGCCGGTTTTTTCTCTCTCGTCTTCTGGCATCCTGTAGATATTGTCCTCTGATGGCTTTGAGAGTTTGTATTTCTTTTTCATGCCCTCAAGCCCTGCTGCGAGCATTACAGAAAACGCAAGATACGGATTTGCAGCCGGATCAGGTGAGCGCAATTCTATACGCGTGGCCTTTTCTTTGCCAGGCTTGTACATCGGGACCCTTACAAGCGCAGAGCGGTTCATCTGCGCCCAGCAGATATAGACAGGAGCTTCATAGCCAGGGATAAGGCGTTTATAAGAATTGACCCACTGGTTCGTAACTGCTGTCATCTCTTTCACGTGCTTTAAGATGCCTGCGATAAAATATTTGGCTGAATCTGATAGATGTGACTTATCAGTTTTGCTGAAAAAAGCGTTCTTGCTGCCTTTAAAAAGTGACTGGTGAACATGCATACCGCTTCCATTTATGCCATAGATCGGCTTTGGCATGAATGTGGCATATTTACCATGCTGGCGCGCGATTTCTTTAACTACCATACGATATGTCATGACATTGTCTGCCATGGTTAATGCATCGCAGTATTTTAGATCTATCTCGTGCTGGGACGTAGCTACCTCGTGATGACTATACTCTACCTCCACGCCCATCTTCTCGAGCATCACCACTGTCTCACGCCTTAAGTCCTGCGCAACATCTAAAGGTGTAAGATCAAAATACCCGGCCCTATCAAGGATTATTGTATTATTAGGATTTTCAAAGTAAAAATATTCAAGCTCAGGACCTATATAATAGGTATAACCCATGTCCTTTGCCTTTTTCAGGTTTCTCTTAAGGATATAACGAGGGTCTCCTTCGAATGGCTTTCCATTGGGTTTTAGTATATCGCAGAACATCCTTGCAGAAACGCCGTCTTCGTCGTTTCGCCATGGTATGAGCCGGAATGTGGAGGGATCTGGCATTGCCACCATGTCGCTTTCTTCTATACGGGCAAATCCTTCAATCGATGAACCGTCAAAACCCATGCCGTCTTCCAGGGCCTTCTCGAGCTCTCGCCTTGTAATGGCGATCCCCTTCTGGAATCCCAAAACATCAGTAAACCACAACTTGATAAATTTAATATTGTGCTTTTGCGTTAACTTTAGTACATCTTTTTTGGTTTTTGCTAGCATGATCATCTCCCTTTTCAGCCTTCAGCTGTCAACTGCTGAAAGCTGATAGCTGATAGCTACTTTTTGTATTCTGCACTTACTGTGGTTTTAATGCCGCCTCGGATATTAAACTCACCCTTGATATGCACCCATCGCGGCTTACAAGATACTACAAAATCATCAAGGATCTTATTTATTACGTGTTCATGGAATATGCCTACATCCCTATAAGAAATCATATATAGCTTAAATGACTTGAGCTCTATGCAGAATTTATCTGGCTTATACTGGATAGCGATATCTGCAAAGTCTGGAAGGTCTGTCTTTGGACAGACACAGGTAAATTCAGGATGCTCCAGGGTAACGATATAGTCTTTGTCTACATACTCGTTCCGCCACACCTCGATCTTCGGTGTCTTGAGTCGTCTGATATTCTTCTGTAGGTCCTGGTATGATGTCTTATTTTTCATCATGTAGGCTTCAGCAGCTGAGAGCTGAAAGCTCATTTCCTCATATCATGCATCATGATTATCGCCTCAGCCACTTCTTTCATTGGTTTCCGGCGGTCCATGCTATATTTCTGTATTGTTCTAAAGGCATCCTCTTCTGTAAGGCCTTCTTCGCGCATTAAAATTCCCTTGGCCCTCTCTGTGGCCTTACGCGTTTCTAACTCTTCCTGTATAACCTTTGTCTTTACCATGAGCTCTGTATTTTCTATTGCAATGGCTGCCTGGTTAGCAACGCTTGTCAGGACATTGATCTCTGTCTTTGAAAATTTGTGCGGTTTTGAGGTATAGCAATTTAAGGCACCGATCACCCTGTTCCTTACTGCCAGAGGTACACACAATAAAGATACCAGGTCTTCTTTTTTAGCTATGTCCTTGTATTTATATCCTGGTTCCTTCAGTACATCAGGGACAACTATAGGCTTATTCTCATTCACGACCTTCCATACAATGCCCTGTCCTTTTTTCAAAGGCTCCTTCTTGATATATTCCTCACTTATGCTCTGGGTAGCACGTATGACGAGGTTTTGCTTTTTGTCGTCGAGAAGCATCAATGTCAAGATGCGGGAATTCATCACCTCTGCCGTGACTGTCACTATGAGCTTTAAGATATCTTCCAGATAGAGGTCGCTGGATATAGCCTTAGAGATCTTTGAAAGCGCGGCTATTGTATTAGAAGGTTTGACTGATTGTTTCTTGGGCATTTGTGAGCCATCAGCCTTCAGCCATCAGCTTTCAGCGGCTGATGGCTGAAGGCTGATGGCTGAAGGCTCATTAAATTCATATAGCTACGATTACCACTCCTGCTTCATTGGCTAATTTTATGCTTTCTTCTTTATCTATAACCAATGTCTTTTTTGCCTCGATGGCTATACATGCTGCTTTCAACTGACTCAATAATTTTATTGTTTCCGGACCTATAATAGGCACATCAAATCTCATGTCCTGCTCTGGCTTACTTACCTTTACAACAACGATCCCCTCTTTGCCATACTTCGCGCCCCTTTTAATTGCCTCGTCTGTCCCTTCTATTGACTCGATCGCAAGCACCACTTTATCCTTCACGATTACGGTCTGCCCTATATCCAGGCCAGCAATGGACTTTGCGATCTCCTTACCAAATTTTATATCGCCTAAGATTTTTTCATCAAGGGAATTTTTTGTCAAAACACCCTTTTCAGACAATAGGTCTGACAAAAATATAGTAGAATCTAGCAGTTTCACGCCAGCCGCTTCAAGCCTCTTTGCCACTGCGCCTATAAGTGAATCTGTTTTTTTGTCTTTTACAGTATCCAGGAGTTTTTGCATCAAAGGGTCTATCTTGATGCTCTTATCAAAAAGGGTCTTGTGTTTTACCTGACCAGCCATTACAGCAGTGGTCAGTTTTTCCTTAAGCATGACCTGAAATAATTTTTGTAGTTCACCGACGCCCAGCCAGTATATCTTATCAACGTGTCTGGATAATGCTTTGTCTGTCTCCCCGTTTATAGCTATGGCGACTATGCCTACAGATTTTTTCTTCGCCTCCTGCGCAAAAAGTATCGGGAACCTACCATTGCCTGCTATTAACGCGATCCTATTTTCCACCCCTACATACACCTCTCTCCGATGCCTTGACAAAATCCAGCAGGTATTCTACTTCCACGCAAGACTCAACTGTCTCTCTTGTATTATCTATCGCATTCCTGACAGAAAGGCCAGAATAAAATAAAATCTTAAATGCCTTGTTCAATAAAGATATTGCCTCTTTTGTCATGCCGGCGCGTTTCAATCCGATAAGGTTCAGGCCATACACCCTGGCAGGGTGGCCATCGCACGTAGAAAAAGGCGGTATATCTTTTACTATCTTGGAGCATCCTCCGATGATCGAGAGTTTGCCCACGCGCACGAACTGGTGTATTGCCGCAAGGCCTCCTATTATGACCTTGTCCTCTACGTTAACATGGCCTGCGAGCGTGCCGCTGTTTGCAATGACGCAACCGTTTCCTATTTTACAATCATGCGCAACATGTGAATACGCCATCAAGAGATTCCCGTCGCCCACTGAAGTAACGCCCCCTTCATCTGTGCCAGGATTCATCGTAACATATTCCCTGATAGTATTATTATTGCCTATTTTTAAAAAGCTTTTCTCGTCTTTATATTTAAGATCTTGTGGCGGGCTTCCGATGCAGGCGCCTGTAAATATACGACAGTCTTCGCCGATAGTAGTGTAGCCATCCACTACTGCATGAGCCCCTATTTCCGTGGATTTACCGATCTCCACGTTGGGCCCTATAATAGCACAAGGGCCGACTTTTACATCGTCGGCCAATCTTGCCTTTTTATCTACGATCGCTGTATTGTGTATGTTCATTATAACATTGAGCTCAACGAATCTAAGATATTTACGCGTCGACGATTGCAAACATCAGATCTGCTTCGCTGACAACATGGCCGTTTACAAGCGCCTTTGTATGGACCTGGCCTATCTTTGATCTTAACTTTACGATCTCTACCTCTAGCCTTAACTGATCGCCTGGCACCACTGCCTTTCTAAACTTTGCATTGTCAAGGCTCATAAAATACGCTAGCTTCCCAACATTTTCTCTCTTGTTAAGCATCAAGACGCCAGCTACCTGTGCCAGCGCCTCTATGATCAAGACTCCTGGCATCACAGGCCTGCCAGGAAAATGCCCGGTAAAAAATTCCTCGTTCATGGTGACGTTCTTAATGCCGATGGCCTTTTTGTCAGGCACCAATTCTATGATCTTATCTACCAGCAAAAACGGATATCTGTGGGGAAGGATCTTTTGTATGTCGCTGGCATCCAGCGCTCCTCCGCCAGTCTCGATATACACGGCCTTTATGCCACCGGCCTGGATCTTTTCCTTCTGGACGCTTATCTTGTCGACCAGCTTTATGTTCAATGGATGACCGCTCTTAACAGCTATGATATGGCCTTTTATGCCATAACCCAATAGATACAGGTCTCCGAGTAGATCCAGTATCTTGTGCCTTGCAAACTCGTCCTCAAATCTCAGATCATTATCTATTACGCCTTCTTTGCCGACCACGATCGTATTCTCATAATTTGCGCCCTTGCCAAGGCCTTTTTTTCTTAAATCATTCGCCTCCATCTCAAGACAAAACGTCCTTGAGGAGCCTATCTCTTTTTCAAACACACTTTCATCAAGCGCAAGTGACAGGTATTGTGACTTTAATAAAGAGTGCTCATAATTTAGCGTATAAGAGATCCTAAACTGGTTATCAGGCAAGACCATTATCATGGCGCCATCCTGTTCGACCCATATAGGAGACTTTATCTGATAAACCTTTTTGGGAACGCCTTGTTTCTCAATGCCTGCTGTCTTTAATACATCCATAAAGCCCATTGCGCTTCCATCCAGGCCAGGTAGTTCTGGCTTATCGATCTCTGTAATAATATTGTCTATGCCAAGGGCCCAGAGCGCTGCCATTAGATGCTCTATTGTATGGATCTCTACGGAATCAGCGCCTATTGATGTGCGCCTGGGGCTCTTATCCTGGCCCAGGACGCTAGAGATATTCGCCTTTATCATCGGAGAATCCTTTACGTCCACCCTGATAAAATTTATCCCTGTGTTCGCTGGAGCTGGTTTAAACTTCAGCTTCACCTTTGCCCCTGTGTGAAGGCCTATACCGCTGAGTTCGATTGGTTTTTTTATTGTCTTTTGTTCCATGGCTTTCCCTTTATTTTATTTTGCTTTGTTGGATTTTAAGCGCTTGATCTCTTCCTCTAATGCCTTTATCCTTTTATGCAGGTCAGGAAGGTTTTGGACGCATGCATTGATCCTCTTAGCTATGCTATGAGGCTTTGCAGGAAAGCCGGAAACGCAGGCATTTGAAGGGATTGATTTTGTTACACCGGCCCTGGCAGCTATTATCACATTGTCGCCTATAGAAACATGCCCTATGATGCCTGCTTGACCTGCTAGCGTAACGTTGTTTCCTACTGTTGTAGAACCTGATATTCCGCTCTGGGCCACTATTATAGAATGTTCTCCTATTACCACATTATGAGCTATCTGAACAAGATTATCTATCTTTGTCCCTTTTTTTATGAGCGTCTTGTCAAAACGCGCCCTGTCTATTGTCACATTCGCGCCTATCTCTACATCGTCCTCGATAATAACGCTTCCTATCTGGGGTATCCTATGATGGACTCCTTTAACAGTAGAAAAGCCAAAACCATCGCTCCCTATGACAGTACCGCTGTGAATTATTACCCTGCTTCCTATGCTTACCCTTTCCCTGATAATCACATAAGGGTAGACCATGCAGTCTTTGCCTATCTTTGTATGGTGACCGACAAAGACCCCGGCACATAAAATCGTGTTGTCCTTTATCTCAACATTGTCCTCTATAACAGCGTATGCCTGTATGGCAACGTTTCTGCCGATCTTTACCTTTTCGCCTATCACAGCAGTCGGATGGATCCCTTTTGGCTTCTTAACCTCGTTCGGCGCCATCAAGGACACCATCTTTGCAAATGCAATGGATGGATCCTCTGTGCGAATAATGGGCTTCGGCGCCTTCTTCACATCCTTTGATGTGATTATGGCAGAGGCCCTTGTCTCATTCATAAGGGAAAGATATCTGGAATTGGCAACAAAGGTAATGTCTCCCTCTTTTGCCTCTTTTATGCCACATACCCCTGTCACAACAATATCCCCGTTGCCTACGATCTCTCCGTCGACTATAGCTGCTATCTCTTTTAATGTCCTCTTCATCTTATCTGATCCTCTATTTTTTATAACTATCATTCAAGATCCCGATAATGTCATCTGTTATATCCAGAGCGCGGTCCCCATATAAAAGTACTCTGTCATTTAATATAATCGAAAAACCATTCTGCTCCCCGTATTCCCTGATCACGGCATTCATCTCCTTCAGGATATCCCTGACCATATCATCTCTCTCTTTTGTAAGTTCTGTCTTTGCCTCCTGATCAAACTCCTGGAGGGATTTGATCTTTGCCTCTATGTCTACCTCTTTTGTCTCCTTAGCCCTTTCATTCATAAGCTCGAGATCGTCTCTCATCTTTCTTATCTCTTTAACAAGCTTTTCTCTCTGGTCCTGTCTTACATCTCCTTTGGCCTCCAGCTCTTTGTCAAAATCCTTGGTCTTGCTATATTCATCGAACGACCGCGATAAATCGACAAAGCCTACCTTCTCGCCCTGGGCAAATCCGATCCCGGTAAACAAAAATATTCCAAGTAAACTAAGTATTAATATCTTTCGCATCAGAACCCCCTGCTCATACTGAAATGGAATCTCCCCTGGTCTTCCTGGTATTCCTCTGCATTTACAGGAAAACCATAATCAAGTTTCACAGGACCTATGGGTGTATTTATCCTCACGCCCACACCAGCTCCTGCCTTTATACCGCCAGTGGTAGCCCCGTTCTTAGGTTTACTGTCAGGCCTGGCCCATACATTTCCTGCGTCTACAAATATAGCGCCCTTCAGGTTTTCTATGATCTTAAATGTAAGCTCTGCATTGCCGACCGCCATTGTGCCGCCGCCGATCGCATCACCTGATTGGTCTCTTGGCCCTACATCGCGCTCTTTATAGCCACGAATAGTATATGTCCCACCTGCAAAAAATCTTTCATAGATCGGGACCTTGTCTGAATCGCCAAAAGAGGTCACTATACCGCTCCTTAATTTTAATTCCAGCACAAAAGCGCCTATTGTAGAATAGTGGCTTACGGAATTGGCAAACTTTGCAAAGTCCTTATCTCCGCCTATGATGCCGCCTGCGCCTTCAAGAGATCCTGCCATAATCATGCCTGTCTTTGGGTTAAACCTGTTATCGCGGGTGTCCCTTGCAAGCTGAAAGAACAATGTGCTTATAGTATTGCTGCCTGCCTCATCCTTTAATACCTGAGACGCGTTAACAGATAGATCAGAGATATCTACTGTCTCTATCCTGTATACAAGATCACCCCTTACATACTCGGTAAACTCCTTGGCGAATCTTATGGCGCCTCCCTGTCTTTCTTCGTCGTATGCGTATCCTGTAGATCCGCTCCTGTTTCTCTCACTGGCATATAGATCAAAGCCGAAAGAAAGCGGATAGTCAAATATCCATGGTTCTGTCCAACTCAAAAGATAATTCTTACGCACGCTGCCAAGTTCTGCCCTTAGCTTAAGATCCTGGCCATCCCCTGTAAATGTAGGAAAGTTATAAAGGTCGAAATTGCGCTGCTCTACTTCAATAAAACCTATGACCTTGTCTATAGAAGAAAACCCTCCTCCAAAACTTAACTCCCCTGTCTTCGACTCTTTTACCTCTACCACCATGTCTTTTTTGTCAGTGGCCTTTGTGTCTTCCACGTCAAATGTTATATCCTCAAAGAAACCAAGGTTATAAAGCCGTTCCTTGCTTCTCCGAAGTTTCGCGCCGTCATATCTGTCGCCAGGGAACAATCTTAGCTCCCTTCTTATAACAATGTCCTTTGTCTTTGTGTTGCCTTTTATATTTACTTTATTGACATAGCAGACCTCGCCCTCTACCACATTGTACGTGATGTCCACCCTGTCTGTCTGAAGATTCAAGAGCGTATCAGGCTTTACCTTGGCTGTTATGTAGCCCTTGTCAAAATAATGTTCCTGGATGCTTGCCACTTCTTTATGCACTTCATTCTCAGTAAATGTATGGCCAGGCCGCATCTTTAATAGTGATTTTAGTTCTTCTTCTGAAAAGACTGTGTTGCCGGAAAGCTCTATATCGCCTGCTATATATTTTTTCCCCTCTTCGATCCTTATGACCAGTTCTATCCATCTCTTTCTTTTTTTCTCCTGCGAGACCACTTCGTACTCTGACTCTATATCAAGAAAACCCTCTTTCCTGTAAAAATTCTTGATGCGCTCCATGTCATCGTCCGCGACATCTTTTTTATAAACTCCTGAGCGGAAAAAACCACTGGTCTTGCTCTTTATCAGCTTGATCAGCCGTTTGTCACTAAATGCTACATTGCCTATGACCTTTATATTTCTTACAACGGCCTTTGGCCCCTCATCCACAATAAACACTGCTGTTGCCTCGTCCCCGGCCGCATTCACATCTACCCTGTATGAAATATTTACCCACGGAAATCCTACCCTTTTATAAAAATCTTCCAGGGCTTTTGTGTCTGTGTTGAGCGCGCGCTCGTCTGCAAATTCATTCAGCTTTGATTTTATCACAGGGAGCAGCTTAGTTTCCCTGTATGATTTGTTACCTGAAAATTTAATCATAGTCAACGGTGGTTTCTCTATGACGGTAAATACCACACCCACGCCATCCTGGACGTCTTCAACGCTAACACTGACATCACTGAAATAACCCATCAGATAAAGCCTTTTGACATCCTCATTGAGTACCTTTTCCAGGAACGCCTCTCCCCTTTTTGTCTTTAATTTTGACAAGATCTTGGCAGAAGAAACAGTCTTATTGTCTCTTACATCGACATATTTTATGATTTTTTTGGAAGATTCTTCCTGGGCGAAACCTTTAAGAGAGAAAACATCCCCTAGAAAAAATGAAATGACAAATAATAGAACAAAAACTCGAGTTATTTTAGAAATATTCATTATATTATTACGAATATAACACATAGATAGCTATGTGTCAATGTTAAGCAACGATGAACCAATATAACGATTTAGAAGTTGCTTCGCAATTGTTCCGTTGCTTTATTGTTATATTGTTATTCAATTACCTCTTCGCCCACCAGCGCAAGGTTCTCAAACCTGGTATATTCTCGTATAAATGTCAGCTTCACTGTGCCTACAGGGCCATTCCTCTGCTTGGCAATGATCATCTCTGCGATACCCCTGTTTTCCTCTGTAGGGTTATAATATTCCTCTCTCAATAGAAGGCCTACCAGGTCAGCATCCTGCTCTATTGCGCCAGATTCTCTTAAGTCTGAAAGCTGAGGTCTGTGGTCCTGTCGCGCCTCTACTGCCCTTGAGAGCTGACTGACTGCAATAAGCGGTACGCTTAGCTCCCTTGCAAGCGCCTTAAGAGAACGGGAGATCTCTGATATCTCTTGTTGTCTGTTTTCCGAGCCTCGCAATCCCTGCATGAGCTGCAGATAATCCACAACGATCAATTGTATATCATGTTGGGATTTTAATCTCCTTGCCTTTGCCCTTAATTCCAGAACAGACAAACCTGCTGTATCATCTATAAAGATCGGAGCCTCTGAAAGTCTCCCTGCTGCACTTGTAAGACGTGGCCAGTCTGCCTGAGATAAAAATCCTGTCCTGACATTATGCGCATTCACACGAGCGTGAGAACAAAGCATCCTCTGGACAAGCTGCTCCTTTGACATCTCAAGACTAAAGATCACGAGCGGCGTCTTCTGGTTTACGCCGACATACTCGGCCAGAGCGGCTACAAACGCGCTCTTTCCCATGGATGGCCTTCCAGCAAATATGATAAGATCTGACGGGTGCAGGCCTGCTGTAAGGCTGTCAAAGTCAGTAAACCCGGTGGCAATGCCTGTGACATGCGCCTTTTTCTGATACAGCATATCAATGGTCTCGATGCTGTCCTTGATGATCTCTTTGATCGGAGCAAAATTAGAATCTGATTTTTTAGATGAGATCTCAAATATATTGCGCTCTGCCCTATCGAGTATCCTGGCAACATCTCCATAAGAATCATAGCTTTCCGAGATTATGCTTGTAGCGGTCGAGATAAGATTGCGAAGGGTACTTTTTTCTTTGACGATCTGCGCATAATGTTTTATATTTGCGGCTGTAGGGACAACGGTGGTAAGGCCTGTTACATAGGCCGAGCCTCCGACCTTATCCAGGTCGTTTGTCTTTTTTAACTCTTCTATGAGCGTGACTATATCAACGGCCTTGGCCTGGCTGTACAGCGTTAGGACGGCGTCAAAGATCTTGCGGTGCGCCTCATTGTAAAAACACTTGCTATCGAGAAGCTCTATGGCGTCAGCAATGGCATGTTCTTCTATGAGCATAGAGCCCAATACTGACATCTCAGCCTCTAGATTCTGCGGCGGCATTTTTTCGAGATGCGTGTCTACTCTGTCCATGATATTCCTTTTGGCACTTATTGGCACACTAAAGTGTGCCCTACTTATTGTAGCAATAGCTTTTTTCCATTAAGGCAGATTAAAATCTGCCTTACTTATTAAAGACTATTGTCTCTAAAATTATTTTTTTACAACCCAGACTTTCACATCACCAGAAACCTCTGGGTGAAGTTTTACGCTCACCTGATATACGCCCAGTTTTTTTATGGGTTCTTCCAGAATGAACTTTCTCTTATCTATTGAAAATCCTTCTTCCTCAAACGAGCGCGCAATATCCTGCGCTGTGACGCTACCAAAGATCCTGTCATCATCTCCTGCCTCAACAGCAATGGTGCACGAGACGAGCGAGAGCTTATCTCTAAGCTCCTCTGCCAGTTTCTTCTCCTTTACAATGACACTCTCTTTCTTGCGCTTGATCTCTTCTATGATGTTCAGGTTTGATTCTGTCGCAGGCCTTGCCAGTTTTTTCGGAAACAAAAAATTCCTGGCATAACCACTTTTTACCTGGACCACCTCTCCCATAGACCCTAATTTTTTCACGTCCTCTATTAAAATGACTTTCATGTTTGATCTCTCCTTATTGGCACTTTGCCGCCCCCGACCCGGGGTCGGGGGCGGTGGTCAAGCTCTATTCGCCTGCAAAGGGCAACAATGCAATCTGTCTTGCTCGCTTTATAGAAGTGGCCAGGTGGCGCTGGTGCTTTGCGCAATTTCCTGTCATGCGGCTGGACAATATCTTGCCTTTCTCAGTGACAAACCGCCTGAGCTTTGTAATATCCTTATAATCTATTACCTTTACCTTGTCTTCACAAAATTTACAAGTCTTTTTCCTGAAGAATTTCTTTTTCCCGCCCTTTTTTTTCTTGTCCTTGTCTTTTTTTTGGAATTTTTTCCTGTCTCCGAACACCATATGTAGTCTCCTTGTTAATCGCTGAATCACGCTCAAGTTTGTTCTTCAGCGTTTTTCCGCGTCCTAACTTTACACTCTTGCAATGCTCAAGCGTAAAGTTAGAATTCCGCATAGTTCA
>Ga0208902_1000295_pt1 | contig 28108 bp, 19 predicted proteins | sample AntAceMetag02UKH_FD_184767 | JGI IMG/M metagenome (GOLD analysis project Ga0208902, IMG submission 184767) | Saline lake microbial communities from Ace Lake, Antarctica - Antarctic Ace Lake Metagenome 02UKH (SPAdes) (version 2) | ecosystem: Environmental > Aquatic > Non-marine Saline and...
CCCAGATGGTTGCCGGCCATCATCTGTAGGTTAGAATGGACCACATTGGACTGGCTCAGCAGGGCGCCCCTCGGTTCTCCGGCGACCGCGGCCGTATGAATAATAACAAACCCCGAGTCTGCCGGGATAAGGAACTGCGTGTCAGCTCCGTCTTCAGAATATAGCGTCTCAAAGGGGTGAAACCCCTCGGGGACGTCTCCTCCTCCTATGGTGTAACACCTGTCAATGGTGTCAACCTTGCAAGCGATCTCTTTAACAGTCTTTTGGTATTCAGGCCCTGCAAAGACAAACTTCGGGGTGGCGTCGTTGAGGACAAATTCCACTTCATTCTGCTGAAATCGCCAATTTACCGGGAGGAGTATAGCCCCTATCTTTGCAGCGGCCCCGTACAGGACCATAAATTCATCGCAGTTATGGGCCACGATCCCTAATCTATCTCCTTTTTCTATACCCGATTTCACAAGACCCGCTGCCAGTTTATCGCACTGCTCCTTGAACTGGCTGTGGGTCAAACGGGTGTCATTGAAAATGATAGACTCACGATCGGGATGGCACTGGGCGTTATGACAAATAACATCATACAGCGTAAAATCCTGAACTAACATCTGTTACCTCTCTCTCCCGGACAAGCGGGAACCAAAAAGGTCTCACGCAAAGGCGCCCCAGTACGATCTCCCGGACCTACGGGGTAAACAAAGACGCAAAGAAAACCTACAGTCTGTTCGTAATTGCCCGTAAGAAGGACTTTACGGGCGTATCATAATCTTAATCGTACTCTTAATCATAATCGTGTTGAGTAAGATTATGATTATGATTACGATTATGAAATAAGGAACCTATCTCATCCCTCAACCTTTGAAACCGTGGATGGTTATCTAAATAGTTTGTCGTTTATTCCGATATATAAGGTAGGGGCCAGATCTTGAAGTAGTCCCTTATCCTGATCCATATCCCCACAAGCCCCTCTGGCTCGAAGATGATGAACAGGATGATAAGGCCTCCGAAGACGAGCTCCTTAACCGGCCCCAGATATATGGTCACATTGGGGTCGTAGACCCGGCTCAGATAGCTTACGCCGAGATCCAGGAGAACGGGCACAAGGGTCACAAAAATAACGCCAAATACCGTGCCTACAAGCCTTCCTAAACCCCCGACCAGGACCATGGCTAAAAAAATGATGGAATTGATAAAGATATACTCTTCGGGAATTGCGCTCCTGAGCATTGATGCATAGAGTGCTCCGGCTACCCCTGCATAGAAGGAGCTGATGGCAAAGGAGAGGATCTTGTAGCGGAATATGGATATGCCGATGATCTCGGCGGACACGTCGTTATCACGTATGGCAATAAAGGCACGGCCGATCTTGGAGCGTGTGAGGTTCTTTGCCCCCCACATAAGGAACACTACCAAGACAAACAGGAACACAAAATAGGCCTGGTTTTTCTCTAACGAGACCCCGAACATGTGGGGGGTGGGCAGTTCAATCCCCCTTATGCCTCTGGTGAGGTTATCCCAGTGAATGATCAGGTATTCGATCACAAACTGGAACGCGAGGGTGGCCACCATAAGGTAGAAACCCTTGATGCGCAGGGATGGAATACCCACGATTAACCCGAACAGGGCCGCCATCAGACCGGCAACCAGTATGGATAGAATAAATGGGCAGCCGTATTCCGTGATCAGAAGGGCGGAAGTGTATGCGCCCACCCCCATAAAGGCGGCGTGACCGAGGGACAGGAGACCGGTAAATCCGACCAAAAGGTTCAGTCCGATGGCGGATATGAGATTGACCAAGATCAGGTTACCGATGAAGTAATGGTATTCATTGGGGCCGATCCCGAAAGTTGATCCCACTAAAGAGAGGCCCACAAGGATAAGAAGAGCAGTAAACCACACACGCATGAAGAGGGTGCGAAAGATCCTTTCATCCTCTTTATAGCTGAAAACGGCGGTAGAAGAGAAGTAGTCGCTGTAGAACTCGGATAGTGAACGCACTAATTGACCTCCTCTATGGCTATGGTCCCGCTGAACTTAGAGATCCGACCGTCTTCATAGCGTATCTCTATGCCCAGCTTATGCTCTTCCCTGGCCTTGTAGAGATCCTCAATAAGGTCATGATATCTCTCGTTGACAAAGGCGCGTCTTATCTTTCTGGTCCTTGTCAGCTCTCCATCATCCGGATGAAGCTCTTTGAGCAAAATGGCAAACCGTTTTATCCTGATGTTTTCGGGAAATCTCTCGCAGATCTTTCGTATCTCATTCCGTACCAGTTCGTAGACCTCCGTTCTCTGGGAGAGGTCCTGAAAGGTCGTAAAAGAGATACCTCTCTTCTTGGCCCAGTTGCCCACATTTTCCAGGTCAATACTTACAATGGAGGTAACATTGGGCCGTTCGCCCCCGCATACCATGGCCTCATGGATGTAAGCGCTGAACTTCAGTCGGGTCTCAATGTCCTGGGGGGCAAACCGGGTGCCATCCTCAAGGGTCATGATGTCTTTGGCCCGGTCAAATACATAAAGATGCCCATCCTCTCCGAAATATCCGGCATCACCTGTCCGGAGGAAACCGTCCTCGGTGAATCCCTCCTTTGTGGCCTTTTCGTTCTTGTAATATCCTATGTGGGTATTCTTTCCGCGCACAAGGATTTCACCCTCCTCGGAAAGCTTGATCTCAACGTTCGGGATTGGGACACCCACCGTTTCCGGCCGCACATCGTCCGCCTTGTGGGTGGTGGCGATCCCCGAGCACTCAGACTGGCCGAACACCTGACGGAGATCAAGTCCCAGGGCCTTGAAATACTTGAAGACCTCCGGGGAAATGGCCCCCCCTCCTGTCACTGCCATCCTGACCCGCCCGAGGCCCACCTTGTTCTTGAGAGGCCTCAGGACAAAGAAAGTGAGAGTGCGGTGCAGGAACTTGTTCCATTTCCCCGGATCTTGACCTGCCAATTCGGCATCCGTGCATTTGAGGGCGGTCCCGATAGCCTTGTTATAGAAATAACGCTTGACAATATCAGCGTTGTCCATGGCGGCCTGTATGGTAGAAATGATGAACTCCCATACAATGGGGGTCCCGCCAAAATAATAAGGCTGGAGTTCCAACAGGTCCTTTCGCAGGGTCTCGGTCTCTTCCGGGAAATTGTAGTGGGCCCCCACCATGAGAAATCGAGCCACATTATATAACTGCTCCCCAATCCACGCCAGAGGGGCAGCGGAGAGAAGTTCGTCACCCCTTCTCATTTCTACTACTTCTCCGTAGCTCTTGGAGGCCTCAATGAAATTCTCATGGCTGAGGAGGGAAAGCTTTGGTTTGGCCGTGGTCCCTGAAGTGGTGAGCATCATGGCAGGCTTAGTAGGATCCAGCCTTTCGACCAATTTCAAGAGATAGTCCTTTTGGGTCTTTTCCTCTTCTGCTCCTAAATCAAGAACCTTCCGAAAACGCTCCAGAAACGGATATTCTTCGTAGTAGTGGCTCATACCCCGGGAGTCCCAGACTATCACCTTAGATACCTGATCCTTGATCCTTTCCCAGATAGCGAGGATCTTATCTACCTGCTCCTGATCCCGCACCACTAAGAATTTTGCGTCCGAATAAGAGACCAGGTATTCTACTTCCTCGGCCATGCTGTCAGGATATGCGCCGGTGGGGAGTCCTCCGGCGGCCATGCATCCAAACTCGGCAATAATCCACTCGGGTTTATTATCCCCTATAATTGCCAGATTATCCCCGGTCTCGAAACCGAGGGACCTCAGGCCTAAGGCAAACCGCTGGACATTATCCCTGAACTGGCGCCATGTCATGGGACTCCATACGCCATATCTTTTTTCCCGTATGGCTACCTCGTCAGGTATCTCATCCGCATTCTTTATGATAAGACCGAGTAGCGTGTCCTCGAGCATGATTTCCCTTACCTCTTCTTCTGCCTGCCAAGATATGCCTCAATGACCTTCGGATCTTCCTGGACTTCGTCGGGAGTGCCTTCGGCAATCTTGGTCCCGAAATTGAGGACGCAGACGCGATCGGACAAGTCCATGACAGCGGCCAGGTCGTGCTCGATCCAGACAATGGTAACGCCTAAATCCCGGTGCACGTCTAAGATATAGCTGGCGATGTCTTCCTTCTCCTCGACGGCCATTCCCGACATGATTTCGTCCAACAAAAGCAGCTTTGGTTTCATGGCTAAGGCACGGGCCATATCGACCCGCTTGCGAACACCGAATGGAAGGATTCCCACCGGCGAATAACGAAAGCTTGAGAGACCCATAAAATCGATGATTTCTTCCTCGATCTCCTCCCGATGCTTTAGTTCATCCCGAGTGATGTTGGGAAGACGAAAAAAACTCCCCATAAGAGAAAACTTCATCAAAAAGTGTCTGCCTAATTTGATGTTGTCTAAAACGGTCATACCCTGGAACAGTTCCACCTTCTGAAATGTCCTGGCCACGCCCAGTGTCGCGACGGTGTGAGGCTTGAGCCTGTTCAGTTCCTTGCCATCGAAGATAATGCCGCCGCCCTGGGGCCGGTAATGCATATTAATGCAGTTAAGCAGGCTGGTTTTGCCCGCGCCATTGGGCCCTATTATGGAGAAAATATCACCCTTTTTCACGGAGAGACTGATTTCCGTCAGAACCTGCACTCCCCCAAAGGCCAGATTTAACCCTTCTATTCTTAATAGATCGTTTCCGTTCGTTCCCATTAGAGCCATCGCTTTCGTCTCTTGTACCTCTTAGCGTCCTTGTAGCTCTTCCGTTCCTTCTTCCCGGACCCTAAATAGAACTCGCGCACATCCTCGTTTTCAAGGAGTTCCCGGGCATTTCCGTCAAGGACGATACGCCCGGTTTCCATGACATAACCCCGGGTGCCGATATCTAAGGCGGCATGGGCATTCTGTTCCACCAATATAATGGTGATTCCCGTCTGGTTGAGCTGGCTGATGATACTGAAAAGCCCCTCGGTGATGAGGGGGGCCAACCCAAGGGAAGGCTCGTCAAGGAGCAACATCCGCGGTTTTGTCATAAGGGCCATACCGATGGCCAGCATCTGCTGTTCGCCGCCCGAGGCATATCCCGCCTTTCGGTGTTTCAGCTTCCCGAGAACCGGAAATAGCCCGTAAACATTCTCCATATCGGTCTTTACCTGTTTGTCCCACCGGGAGAATGAGGCGGCCCCGAGATTCTCCTCTATGGTGAGGTACCAGAATACAGGCCGGTCCTCTATCACATAGGTGAGCCCGAATCGCTTCATGATGTCGGTGGCATCCAGGCCCTTGATGGATTCATCGTTCATCTTGATATCACCATCAATGATATCACCGTCATAAAAGTCTATCATGCCGGCTACGGAGCGGAGAAGGGTCGTCTTTCCCGCGCCGTTGGCCCCAATGATGATCAGGATCTCTCCGTCGTTCACAGTGACGGAGACACCGTTCAGGACAGAGATAACATCATGATAGACGACGCGAAGGTTTTCTATGCTGAGCATAACTTAAACCCTCTCGATCCGGACTTCTCCAAAGAGTCCGTAAGGCCGGATCAGAAGCACGATCAGGAGCAACAGGTAGGGGGCCACTTCTTTGAAGCCGACCAGACCCATCGGCTCAATATAGGTGCCCGCTAAGGACTCGCAGACACCCACAATTATTCCCCCGACCAGCGCACCTCCGATGCTGTCCATCCCTCCGATGAGTACTACAGGGATGGCCCTCAGCCCCACAATTGCCGACATTGAGGAGAGGGCGCCGAAGTTGGAGATCATAATACCGGCAATAGCGATACAGGCTGCACTGATGGCCCATACAATCAAAAGGATAAACCGTGCGTCTATGCCAAAGGCCATGGCCTTGGCCTGGCTTTCGGATGTGGCCCGAATGGCAAGACCCCAACGTGTGCGAAAAAGCAGGAAAATGATTAAACCAAATGTGCATAAGGAAAGCATTCCTGCCCAGATGGGATCAGAGAGGAAGAGAAGCTCGCCGTATTCCTGAGTGATATCCGGGAGCTCAAGAAAGAAGGAATAACTGTGTGAGCCGAATATGAGTTGAACACATGCCCTCAGAAAAAACCCCAGGCCTAATGTTATGATGGTCATTGAGAGCGGCGATCTTCCTAAGAGGGGTTTGATGGTGAGTCGTTCCACCAGAGCGCCCACCAGGCCGGCGGCAACTAATCCCAAGGGGAGGGCAATCAGCAAGGGAATGCCAAGATCGAAGAAAAAAATATAGAACAGAAAAGAGCCGATGACGAGAAATTCGCCAATGGCAAAGTTGAATGCCTCGGAGGCCCTGTAGATAATGACAATGGAGAGACCTAACAGGGCGTAAACCAAACCGACTAATATTCCGGAACCTAAGGCCTGAATAAAATCAACCATGTTGACCTCCGGGGAGATGTGATGTTTCGAGACCTTCGAAAGGGGACGTTTTTCAAATGTCCCGTTTCCGTCCACACGGCGTCGGGCACCTCAGTCAGCTACTTGACCTAAAGGCCCGACAGGCGGGGGCGTTTCCCCCCGCCCTGGCTTTATCCTACTCCTACCACTTCACCTCATCCACATTGATCCATTCAGTGATCGGGACGACGGCCCCCATGGGGACCTTCTTCCCCTTATAATCGACAATTTTGACCTGTGCCTTGAAGATCTGCAGCATGGGGATGGTATGGGATTTGTAAGAGAAAGTTTTCCCTCCGAACATGCCGTTGAAATCCCAGACCAAATTGTCAAGGGCCTTCTTGACCCCTTCCCGAGTGAGATCGCCAGCATTATCAGCCTCTATCAGGGCCTTTTGGAGCAGAAACGCATAGGTCATGCCGTCCATGTAGAGGAACATATCCTTGATTCCACCACCCTTCAGGCCTTTTTTATATTCTTCAGGCCTATATTTCTTGGCAAAATCATGGGCCATCTTTACCATCTTGTTGTCCATGGGGGTCTTTACCCTGGGCACGGCATCGCAGAACGGCCGGGTAGCTACTCCAACGTAGCCATCGTAGGCATCCTGAGCTACCAGGATCGGCATTCTCCCGGTGGTATAGTGGGTTCCCATAAGCTGAGCACGCTTCAGGATCTTTTTGGCGGTCTTAAAAAAGATGGCGGTGCAACCTGAAGCCCCAGAGTAGCCATGATAGATCACATACTGGGCCTTTGCCTTACGGAGCTGCATGCATTCATCGGTGGCAGATGTGGCGCTGTACGGATACTCGATCTCAGCGACTATGTTGATGCCTTTCTTCTTGGCATAAGCCCTTGCCTCTGCCAGGCCGTCCCTGCCCCAGGCGGTTGGGCTGTAGACAAGACCTACCTTCGGGTCTCCTTTGCCCTTGTAATTTTCTTTGATCCACTTCAATAAAACCTTCAGTTGATCGCCATATGTTGCACCTAAGGAATAGTAATAGGGGTATTTTGTCGGGCCTCCATCAGGCCCAAAGATCTCTGCCGAATAAGAGCCGTCCAGCCATGGGATCTTTTGCTCCTTATTCACCTTGTCAATCAAGGGCTTGAGCCCTCCGGTGATGTATCCGGTGGCTATGAGGAATTCGTCCGGGTTGTGTTCAGCACAATACTTATTAAAATTGGCAATCTCTACTTTTGGGCTATAGCGCATATCCTCTAAGAACCACTTGATTTTTTTACCGTTTACGCCACCTCCCTCGTTATTCACCCAGTTCATGCCGTCAATGAATCCCCATCCGAATTCAGGCAGGGAACCGACAGGCCCGCTCATGGGGAACTGCGAAAGTGTTTTTATCTCTTTTGCTGAAAGGGGACCAATGAAAAGTAAAATTAGGGACAGGGTAAATGCCAAAACAAAAAATGCTCTCTGTTTCATGACTCTTCCTCCTTTTGGGGGCAGGTCCGTTAGGCGAACCTTCCTTTGTCAGTTGAGTTGAAAGGCGGACAGTCCGGGGTTTCTTTTACTCACCTCCTTACATTTATTAATTAAAGTGTTCTGACTAATAAGGAAACCCAGCGACAAGAAACTGTTATGATGGGCCTCCATGAGAGCGTTGTAGGTCAAAAACGAAGGATTCATGTTGCGGGATACCCGGAAAGGAGACTTTACGAAGCAGCAGCAGGGAGCAGTAATATTCCACGATCCGCATGAGAAGAGGGGCTGAATCATAAGCAGGTATCCCCGTAATCCTAAAGGTAGTGTTGTATTAGCAGTAAAGTTCAGTTAACCTAAAAAACCTGGTTTCGATTGTCAAGAGAATAATTCCTCAAATTCCCTCAAACCTGGCGATGACCTCCTTCATGATTTCATCGGCACCGCCGCCGATGGAGAGAAGACGTGAATCTCTGAAGTACCTGGAAATCAAGGATTCATTCATATAGCCCATTCCGCCGAACATTTGGAGACAACCGTTACTTACCTTAAAACTCAGTTGACCGGCTATTAGCTTCCCCATTGATATCTCCCGGGTGGCATCGAGTCCCTCTATCTTCATCCTTACGATGTGATGGGTTAGATGTTTCAGACACTCAATCTCGGTGATCCAGTCAACAAGCCTGTGCCTCAAGACCTGGCTCTTGATCAAGGGTTTGCCAAAGACCATGCGCTGTCTGATATAATCAATGGTCATGTTTATGGTGTCCCTGGCCTTAATATACGTTCCGGGCAGGGCATAAAAGCGCTCATGCTGGAACTGTTTCATCTGAATAATAAAGCCTTCACCCGCTTCACCGATGAGGTTTTCAGCAGGCACCCTCAGGTCGTCAAAAAAAAGCTCGGCCGTGTCGCTGGATCTCATGCCAAGCTTATCCAGTTTCTTGCTGACGACAAATCCGGGCAGGTTGGTGGGAACAACAAAAAGACCAAACGAGTGGAAGCCGGGTTTATCATCTGTCCTGGCTAACAGAGTCACGAAATCGGCCTGACAGCCGTTGGTAATAAAGAGCTTTGACCCGTTGATGACATATGAATCTCCATCCTTGACTGCCTTGGTTTTCAGACCGGCCACGTCGGATCCGGCGCCCGGCTCGGTCACGCCGATGGCCGAAACTATGTTGCCTGCTATGGACGGCTTTAAATAGGTTTCCTTGAGATACTCGCTGCCGTACTCATGGATGGCAGGGGTAGCCATATGAGTGTGAACCCCGATGGCCATGGGTATTCCATCAGCCTTGATGCGTCCAAGTTCTTCCAGGAATACCAGATCAAACCAGTAGTCGAGTCCTTGTCCCCCGTATTTTTGATCGTAGGTGATGCCCAGAAGACCAAGATCTCCCATTTTTTTGAATAACTCGTGAAGCGGAACGGTATCCTCCTCCCATTCATCGACCTTCGGGTTGATTTCCTTGTCCACAAACTTCCGGATCATATCCCTCAGGGCATTATGCTCTTCATTGAAATACATAGTCATTCACCTTTCCTTTCAATAGAGGTTGTTTAAGTTGAGAGCTGCCAAGTCTTAGCGGCCCAGCACAGGATGGAGCGTGAACTTTCCAGTTCAATGTACATCAGGGCGTAGCGGTGCTTGATTGCCTGGAACGCTTTGAGTGAAAGTCACTTGCCCTTAAAAACCGGTTTGCGTTTTTCCATAAAGGCGGTGAAACCTTCAATACAGTCAGCAGATTTGCTGACGATTCCAGCACCTTCGGCTTCAGCCTTTAGCCCTTCATCCAGCCCTTCATAGGCCCCGACAGCCATTGCTTTCAATACACATCCGACTGCAATGGGGGGCCTTTCGGCCAGCATTTCGGCAAAATCAAGGGTGTCATCCATGAGCTTTTCAGGGGTAGACACCTTGTTAACAAGGCCGATCTCAAGCGCCTCCGGTGCGCCTATCTTTTTGCTGAATAAAATCATGTCCAGGGCCTTTGCCCTACCAACCAGGCGGGTCAGCCTCTGGGTTCCTCCCCAGCCGGGAATAATTCCCAGATTCAGTTCAGTAAGTCCTATCATGGCATTTGGGGCGTCCACCATTATTCTGAAGTGGCAGGACATTGCCAGCTCACATCCACCCCCAAGCGCATAGCCGTTGATAGCCGCTATGACCGGTTTTGGGAAGCGGTCGATCCGTCTCCAAAGCTCTCTACCTTTGGGGTCTGTTTTAGGGGAGTTGGCGGCATCACTGATGTCAAATCCAGCGGAGAAGCATTTCTCGCCGGCCCCGGTGATGATGACAACCCGTGTATCAATGTCATTTTCCAGGTCGTTGACAACTTGCTCGAATTCCTCCATAGTGGCAAGATTCCACGCATTGGCGGGTGGATGGTCTATGGTGACAATACGGATATGATCCTTTTTATCTATGGCCAAATTTTCATAACCCATTGGTAATCTCCTTTGGATATTTGGTGAAAGATTGAAGGTAAAATGAAGAACTCTCTGAGATCGGTGGTAAAAACCGAGTTATATTTCTTCTATTCGCCCTCAGGCAAAAAATCAACACATAATTTGACGCTTTCATATTCCAATCCGTAAGCGCCTGCCCGAATAGAGCACCTTTATCTCATTGCCCCGCCTTTTTATAACATGGCAATAAAGCAACGGAGTTTGTACATGAAGAGAGGAAAAAGGGATTCATTGGACGCAATTTTCAGGCCCAGATCGGTGGCCATTGTGGGAGCAAGCAACAATCCCAGACGCTGGGGGTATCATACCTTAACGAACATGCTTCTATCAGGGTACCGGCACCCGATCTATCCCATCAACCCGGGTGAGCGAGAAGTCCAGGGAATCAAATGTTACCCAAGCATTATAGATGTACCCGGTGAGATAGACCTGGCCATCATAGTGGTTAACATGTCCCTGATCGTAGAGGTAGTAAAAGCATGCATTGCCAAAAAGGTGAAAGGGGGCATTATCATAACAGCCGGTTTTGCTGAAACTGGTGATGAAGGGGCGGACCTGCAAGATAGGCTGGCCAAGGAAGCAAAACAGGCAGGGTTCCACTTTATCGGACCCAATTGTTGGGGCATCTGGAGCTCTGAAGGAAATGTAAACACGGTTTTCGGACGGGATATGCTTTTACCCAGGGGGTCTGTTTCCTTTGTTTCTCAGAGCGGTACGCTCGGGGAGTATTTCTACAACGCCACACAACAATGCGGTTTTGGGGTGAGCAAATTCGTAAGCTGCGGAAATCAGGCTCGTATCGCCTTTAACGACATTCTTGAATATCTTGGGGACGATCCGTCAACCCGGGTGATCACAGGATATGTGGAGGATGTGGGAGATGGTCGCCGTTTCCTGGAAATAGCACGCAAGGTTGCAGATAAGAAACCGTTACTACTTTTCAAGGCCGGCTCCACACCTTCAGCAGCGCGTGCCTGCCTTTCGCATACGGCGGCCATAGCGGGAAATGATGATATTTTTGATGCGGCCTGCCGTCAGGCCGGAGTTATTCGCTGGCATAACTTCATGGAGATGTTCGCCATGGCCGACGCGCTTTCTCATCAGCCCCATCCTAAGGGAAACCGTGTGGCAGTCATATCTATGGGTGGAGGGTTTTGCGTCACAGCTGCGGAGGCTTGTACGAGGCTGGGTATGGAATTGCCTGTAATGAACTCCGAGGCTCAGAAAAAGATCCTTGAACAGATGGGCAGGTTTGCCCCACCACCGCTCAATCCCATTGACGCCATTGCGCGAAAGAGCTTGGAGGCATATCAAAATATTATAGAAATTGTGGCAAGCCAGGATTACATCGACGGAATTATCATGACGCCACGGTTAGGTGTCTTTGACAGGAGCAAAAGTCCTGAAGGAATAATAGAGAAAATCGAACTGACCGAAAGGGCCGCTACCATTCCTGAAAAATATGGCAAACCCTTAATATGCGCAAGTGAACATGAGCTATCAGGCCCATTCTACGAGATTTTCAAGAGAAAACACATTCCATTCCTGGATAACCCAATGGACTGTGCCAAAGTAATGTACGGGTTGGTGCACTATGGAACGAGAGTGTCACGAACAATCTAAACCTCTTTAACAATACGATTCTATGTTGATTGAGGAGAAAGGTATACGGGACATTGATTCATAAAACATCTTGTTTTTTCTAAAGAGTTGAGAGCGGGGTTTTTTTCAAGGGTCCACGGAAAATGGATATCGTAAGATCATGGTATTCAAGGCGGAAATGCGATCCCCGCCAACACCACCGGCACCAGCCATTGTCAGACCTTTATGTATCTGATTGATATCAAAGGTTTTTTGGGTATTGAAAAGCTGACCTACATGGCAGATATCTCACGCTTTCGAGGTCACTGATTTTTTGATAGGGGGGACTGTTATGGCAATATGCCGTTGTGGTAAAATGGTGTCAATGGATGGGTTAGGGTATCTGAATGACACTCAAGGTTCATAAATTCCAAGGGAAGAAAAAGAGAGCAACATGAATCGGCCTGAAAGCGCAACAGGGAGGCAGGTTAAAATGCATGAAGGATACATCGCGACTAAGGGGGGTAAAATCTGGTATTTAGTTTATGGTGAGCGAAAGATAGGTACACCGCTGCTTGTGTTGCACGGCGGTCCCGGATTTTTGACGATGCCGCAGGTCGTCAATGAACTTTCAGATGAGCGGCCAGTCTATTTTTACGACCAGCTGGGCTGCGGCAAAAGCGACAGAGCATCTGACAAATCGTATTACTCCGTAACCAACTATGTCCATGAACTTGGCGAAGTGCGTCAAAGACTGGGGCTCCGAGAAGTCTATCTAATGGGTTTCTCCTGGGGAACCATGCTTGCCTGTGCATACATGCTGGAAAAAGAACCTACAGGGGTGAAAGGACTGATTCTGTGCGCCCCTTATCTCAGTTCTCCGCTTTGGGATGCCGACCAGAGAGAAAATATTGCCGCCATGCCTGATGATGTGCGGAAAACCATAGAGGAAGGAGAGTGCGCCGGCGATTATGGGGACAAGTATCAGGCGGCAATGATGGAATACTACAAAAAGCATGTGTGCCGTCTCTCCCCATGGCCCGCCTTTCTGGAGGAAGCGTTCCACAACCTCAATATGGATGTTTACCTCACCATGTGGGGCCCCAGCGAATTTACGATCACAGGGGCGCTTAAAAATGTTGACCTGCTGCCGAAGCTTCACCAGATCAAGGCACCGGTGCTGCTGACCTGTGGTGACCATGATGAAGCAGGCGTTAAAACGGTAAAAACATATCAAATGGCGTTTCCAGCGGCTTCCATGGCGGTCTTGCCAAGTTCTTCCCATCTCCATCAGGTGGAGCGGCCGGAATTATTTCTGCAGGTGATCAGAAGCTTTCTAAGGGAACAATATGAGAGGAAAAATGAAAATGAGAGTCCGATATAGATATCCAAAGCAGAAAGTGCTTGGATTATATAATGTGCCGGTTTCGAGGCTGGATGAAATGGCCTCCGTATTAGCCAGAGCCTTCAAGCATGACAAAGGCCCCATAGATGGCAGATCTCTGGAATTTCCGGTGGTGCTGAATGTTTGAGATATCCAGATGGTAGATTCTGTGTCACACAAGGCCTGACCGACCTTACCACGACTCTACCCATCCCTCATCATTGCCAAAAAAAACCGATCAATCTGGATGCAATCAAAAAGAATGCAAAATTTTTAGGAAAGTTCTCCAGTTGTGACCGCATATGTCAAACTCGTGTGCTATAGTTCTCTCTAAGAAGTATCCAGCATCAAGTATCCAGTATCGAGTATTCAGAATCCAGTCCCCAGTTTCCATTGACTTTTAGAGGAGTTAGGTATAAACAACAGCCAGCAGTATTCCCGAACCAAGTTTCTTCTTTCAACCCGATACGGAAAGAGGATTTGAAATGGTCTACGATTGCCCAAAAACCCCGTTACTCTTACCAGATGGAGAACGGGGTTTTGTATTTTGTGGCCCCGGGATAAACACATAAACGCCCTTCTGAACACGTTAAGAAACCCTTTGATAGAATGGGTTGTGTAATAATTTCTCATGAACCCATAACCTGGCAACTATGAGATACAAAGCCGAAATTACCGCAGGATCGCTGAAGGTTTCAGAAAGCAGGATCATCGCTGATTTGCTTCTCCGTGGCATTGACAAACGGGGCTGGGACGATGCAGTCTTAAATAAGAACGTGCTCCAGGCCCGAAGTCCTGAAACTGCGAGGCGGTTGACCCGACTTATTCGTGGACGTCTGGAGACCATGGAAGCTGATCTTTGGAAGCTTGTCCGAGATGGTACCGGGGAAGTGGCTACCCATGCCGTTCTGGCCGCCGCCATTAAGCATAGTTCTCTTTTGGGCGATTTCCTCGATCTGATTGTGAGGGAGCATTACCGGCTATTCAGTGCAACCCTCTCCAATAGGAGTTGGGAAGATTACCTGGACGACTGCAGGGGAAGGGACCCGGATATGCCCATCTGGAATGAATCCACAAGAAAACGCCTCCGGTCATCCGTCTTCCAAATCCTGGCTCAGGCCGGCTATATCGAAAACACCAGGTCCAAACGGCTTCAAACGGTTCATATTGCCTCGCAGGTACTTCATTACTTAGAGAGGCACAACGAGCATTACGTCCTTCGTTGTATCCAGGTGGCCCCATGACCGATTCTTTGACGCAGCGCCTAAACGAGATCCTTCCAAAGGTCACTTCAACCGAGTTTCTCAGCGGCAAGGGGCTTGGGAACGAGATTGCCTTTTATATTTTCGACTACCCGCCCGAAGCGGAACTCCGCATCCGTGAACACATCCGGTTCCTCATGTCCCACATCCCCAAAAACAGGCCGGGACTGCGGGTGAAACATGTCAACCTCTTCGATCTCATCGTTGATCATCTCAAGGAACGCAACCTGCTCGAGAAGTCTTTCCAGATGCAAATAGACAAGGGCGACAAGGCCCTTGAAAAGGCCCTTCGTGGACCTCTAAAGTCAGAAAAGCTGGTTCAGATATTTGTGGAAGTCGTCCAGCCGGAGGAGCAAGATCTGGTGCTCGTTTCCGGTGTTGGGGGTGTCTGGCCCCTGGTTCGTTCCCACAACCTGCTCAATAATCTGCAAACGGTTATGGGGCAGACGCCGCTTGTGATGTTTTATCCGGGCCGTTACGATGGCCAGGCCCTTCGGCTGTTCGGAAAAATCAAAAGCAACAACTATTACAGAGCCTTCAGACTTTAACCACGAATCACACGAATGACACGAATGGTTGGAATAGATATTCTATGAGTGAGAAACAGAGGTAAAGCTATAAGCCTGGGAGGCTCGTGCAGCATTTTGGGAAAACAAGGTTTGTGCTGATCCATGAACGGAAAATCAACTATTTACGATGGCACATGTGGTCAAAAATGCTATTTTGCAAGAGGTTCTTGGAAAAATAGTCCTTTTTATTCGTGTAATTCGTGTGATTCGTGGTGAAAAACGAGGTAGTTATGCAAATCAAGAGTTTGTTCAAAAAGGATATTTTTCGCTCCATCAACGGTGTGGTTAAGGCCCACCAGTTAGACGACCGCTCCGTATGGCAGGAATTAGACGAGTTTGTCCTCACGAGAGAACTGGATAGGTATTTGCGTAGATTCCTCTCGGCGTACCTGAATGTCGTTGACAATCCCCGTGATCCCGCCGTCACCGGGAAGATGGGGGTGTGGATATCCGGTTTTTTCGGCTCGGGGAAGTCCCATTTTCTGAAAGTTCTGTCCTACCTCTTAGACAACAGGTCTCACTCGTATGAGGGCAACACGAAAAGGGCGGTTGAATTCTTTGAGAGCAAGGTGGAAGACGCCATGCTGTTAGGCGATATCAAGCGGGCCGTGGCCTCTGATACGGACGTAATCCTCTTCAACATCGACAGCAAGGCCGACAGCAAGGCAGGCCGGGACGCTATTCTCGCCGTATTCCTGAAAGTCCTCAACGAAATGCAGGGGTATGACGGGGACCATCCCCACATTGCCCATCTGGAGCGCCACTTAGACAATCAGGACAAGCTAAAAGCATTCCATGACACATATAGGGATATCACCCAAACCGAATGGACAGAAGAGCGTGATGCCTATGAGTTTAACCGGGACCAGGTGGTAGAGGCCTTTGTGCAGACATTGGGTCAAAGCCGGGAATCAGCAGAAAAGTGGATTGATAACGCCGAAAACAACTTCTCGCTCACCGTCGAAAATTTTTCCAACTGGGTCAAGGAATATCTGGATTCCAAAGGCCCCAATCACCGCCTCGTCTTCCTCGTGGATGAGATCGGCCAATTCATTGGTACGGACGGCCATCTCATGCTCAATCTTCAGACCGTCGCAGAAGACCTCGGTACCCTGTGTGAGGGGCGAGCCTGGGTGATTGTGACATCCCAGGAGGAAATCGATAAGGTCCTGGGTGAACTCAGGACAGCCACCAAGAATGATTTCTCCAAGATTCAGGGCCGATTCCAGACCCGGCTATCGCTCTCCAGCGCCAATGCCGATGAGGTCATTTTAAAGCGTCTCTTAGAAAAAGATGAGGGGGTGAAGGAAAGCCTCAAGGCCATATATCAAGATAAGGGTGATATCCTGCGTCATCAACTCGGTTTCCGGGATTGCGGCATGACCTTGAAGTCCTATGCCGACGCGGACGATTTTGTCAGTAACTACCCATTCGCTCCCTATCAGTTCCGTCTCCTCCAGAAAATCTTCGAGGTCATCCGCCGTGTGGGCGCCACCGGCCTCCATTTGGCCAAAGGAGAGCGGTCTTTGTTAGATGCCTTCCAGTCTGCCGGTCAAAGCGTTGCCCTCAAAGATGTAGGGGTACTGGTGCCCCTGTACCAGTTTTATTCCTCCATCGAGAGTTTCTTAGATACCACCGTGAAGCGGACCATCGAGCAGGCCGGCGATGACCCGAGCCTCGAACCCTTTGATATCAACCTGCTCCAGGCGCTCTTTCTCATCCGTTACGTGGAAGAGATCAAGGGCAACGTGGACAACTTAGTCACCCTGTGTATCGACGAGATAGACGCCGACCGGCTCATGCTGCGCCGGAAGATTGAAGAAAGTCTTCAACGGCTTGAAAAACAGACCCTGATCAGCCGCAGCGGCGACAACTATTTCTTCCTCACCAACGAGGAAAGGGATGTGAGCCGGGAGATCAAGGATGTTGAACTGAGCAGCCCGGAAGAGGCAGCACTCTTGGGGGAGTTGATCTTTGAGGATGTGCTCAGGGGTCAGCGCAAGCACCGGTATGCCAAGAACAAAATGGATTTCAGCTTTGCCCGCATCTGTGACATGCATCCGGTAGGCGGTCGTGTGGAAGGCGGGCTGATGGTTTCGGTGATCTCACCCATGGCCGATGAATACGCCATGTACAACGACTCAAAATGTGTGCTCGAAAGCAGCAATGAGGGTGGCCAGATCATCATCCGCCTGCGCGATGACGGTAGACTGGACCGGGAACTCCGCACATACGCACAGACGGACAAATACCTCAAGAACAAAAGCGATACCGGCCTCCCCGAATCCACCAAACGTATCCTCCGGGACAATGCCGAGGATAACCGCGGCCGGCGGGAGATGCTGACAGGGCTTTTGGGGGACATACTCACCGAGGCGTCCTATTTTGCAGCGGGCCAGCAAATTACCCCCAAGGCATCCGCCCCTGCGGCCTGTCTTGACGAGGCACTCGAATACCTCATCTCCAACACTTTCTCCAAAATGGGCTATCTCAAGCATATCCATCCCGATCCTCTCAAAGAGACCCAGGCTGTCCTTCGCAGCAATGACGTTGCCCAGCAGACCCTTGCCCTCAACCTTGAAGAGAGCAATCCCGAGGCGATCCAGGACCTGCGAAACTACATTGAACTCTGCGACCTGAAACATCATGCCATGGTCCTTTATGAGATGATCGACAAGCGATACGGGGTTCGACCCTATGGGTGGCCCGATATGGAGGTCATCCTGCTGGTAGCCCGTCTCCTAACCGTGGGGGAGATCAGCCTGCGGATGGAGGGCGATACGCTCACCCTTGACAAGATGTACGAAAACATCAAGACACCGGCCAAGTGGCGGAAGATCACCATTCACAAACGGAAGACCTCCGATTCCAAGGCGCTCCAAAACGCCCGTCAGTTGGGAAAGGATGTGTTCGCGGAAATGGGACCGGATAATGAGGATGCACTCTGCGCATTTTTGAAGGAAAAACTGAGATCCTGGGAGACCTCCCTCAACAGCTTCAAACCCTTAGCCGATACGGGCGACTACCCCGGCAGGGAGGAGATAGCTGAAGCGCTCGGCGTGATCAAGCCCCTTCTTGCCAGCGACGAAAGCTACAAGTTTATCGACAGATTCAACCAATCCAAAAATGACCTGCTGGATCTCTCGGACGAATTTCACAACCTGGAGCAGTTCTATCAGAACCAGAAGCCCACTTGGGAAAAGCTCAGGACGGCCTTTCAGAAGTTCCGGTTGAACCGCTTGGAATTAGAGGGAAACGAAGAGGCGGCCCCGTCCCTGAGACGGATGAGCGCAATCTTAGATGCCCCGGCGCCCTATGGGATGCTTTACGAGGCAGAGGGGCTCATCCGGAGCGTTGACGAGGTGAACAAGGGGCTGATTGAAAAGTGCCGGGAAAAGGTCACTGGCAGAATTTCGGCATTAACGGAGGAGGTCAAAAAGGAATTGGATACGATCTCCGCGGATGGTAATTTACGGAGCCAATGCCTGAACCCCTTGGAGAGACTGCTGGATCAGGCGATGAATCAAGAGAGCATCGCACATATGAACCAGGCTGAACAGGAAGCGGTGAGGGCCCTTGATGGGGCATTGGAGAAAATTGAGGCGTTTATCAGGACACCCCCTGTAAAGGGAGAAACCGCCGAGGAACCGCCAGTTAAAACACCGAAGGTCACCGTAAAACCCCGGTGTATTGTTAAACCGGCTGAACTGGTTGCCACCACATACCTGGAAACCACGGATGATATTGAGAAATTCTTGAGTGAACTGCGGGAGAGGCTGGAAAAGGCTGTTAAGGCTGGTCAACGCATCCAGATCCGGTAAAAGAGTTCAACCACGAATCACACGAATCACACGAATGGAGCGCGTTAATATGGGCAAATTCTTGTTTTCAGATATCGAAAATGCCTTCATGTATGTCGCTGCGGCCATGTACGGGATGAACTCTGCTGTACTGTACAAAAATACCGGGAAGCTTCTGTACCGTTCGGACATGGCCGGGATCGATGAAATAGAGGACGAGGATAATCTTGACCGGGACCAGTGCATTGAAATCCCCCACAAGAATGATCTTGGCCTCGGGAGGAATCTGGTCTTTGAGTTCGTCGAAGAATACCTCCCGAATGATTATGATCGTGTTCGTCAAATGTTCCGTCGCAAAGGAGCGTACTCTAACTACAAAGCGCTACTTGAGCGGCGAGGCCTGCTGGAAAAATGGTACGACATCGAGAACAGTCGGGAAGAGCAGGCACTCCGCAGATGGTGTAAAGAAAACGAGATAGAATTGGACGGGTAACAACCGTGTGGTGTGGACCCTCGTATCTCGGAAGCGGATCATAAACTAAAAGACAGGAACCACAGATTACACTGATGGCACAGATAAGAAGCTTCTTTGTCCGGGAAATCCGTGTTATCCGTGGTTAAAGAAAAATGCTGAAAAGGGTATATCTTTCGACACAAATATGTATATAAATTTGGGTCAAAAATATCGTGGGAAAACACACACAAAGCATTGATAATAAAGCAATAAGTCGTATTTATGGCCACGGCAAGGGGTGGGTATTCACTCCGGCTCAGTTTTCCGACCTGGGTAGCCGTGATGCGGTGGCTTCTGCTTTAAGAAGATATCGCCAGTCGGGCCTCATCCGTCAACTCGCCCGGGGTCTGTACGATTATCCCCGCACCGACCCGAAGCTCGGGATGCTTTCCCCATCCCCCGATGCTGTAGCCAGGGCTTTGGCAGGACGCGATGCTTTTCGTTTACAGCCCTCAGGAGCCTATGCGGCTAATCTCCTTGGGCTTTCCACGCAGATTCCCATGAAGATCGTATATCTTACGGATGGCCGTTCCCGCACCGTACAAATTGGAAAGAAACATATCATCCTGAAGCGGACCACACCACGCAACATGGCAACAGCCGGCAGAATCAGCGGATTGGTCATCCAAGCCCTGCGGCACCTGGGCCGACAGCATGTGGATGAGGATATTATTACCCAACTCGATGGTCGGTTGGATGCTAATGCCAAAAAGCAGTTGCTTAAGGATGTCCGTTTTGCACCCGCCTGGATCGCAGACATTATGAGGCGGTTAGGCAAAAAAAAGGAAACGGAATCAACGTGAACGTGTTCTTGTCATTTTCTGAAGAGCGAAGGCGAATGGTTTGCGAACAGGCGCAAGACACACTTGGCCTGCCACCGGCAGCCATTGAGAAGGACTTTTGGGTCTGCTGGACGCTGAAAAAATTGTTCGATCTCCCGGAATGGGGTTCCCAGCTCACATTCAAGGGCGGGACCTCGCTCTCAAAAGGATGGGCTCTGATAGAAAGGTTCTCTGAAGATATCGATATCGTGATCAATCGTGATGCTTTAGGGTTCGGCGGCGATAAGGCGCCCGATTGTGCTCCCAGCAAGAAACAGACGCGTAAACGGCTGGACGCCCTGAAAGTGGCCAGCCAAAACTGTGTGAACGGAATCCTGTTGGCCCTGCTTGGGGAGGCAATATCTAAAGAGATGCCCGCGGGGTTGTCATGGCAACTCGATCTGGACCCCGATGATCTGGATGGGCAGACACTTCTTTTGGCCTACCCAACAGCCTTTAATCATCAGATGGCCTATCTTCGTCAGGTGGTCAAGATTGAACTGGGTGCCCGTTCCGATACAGAACCAACTCTGGATATCGATATTCATCCATATCTCGGAGATGCTTTCCCCAATCTATTTACACAAACACATTTCTCCGTCAAAGCGGTATCTCCCGAACGCACTTTCTGGGAAAAGGCCATGCTGCTTCATGAAGAGACCTTCCGACCTCCGGAGAAAAAACGACAAGCGCGAATAGCCAGACATTATTATGATTTGTACCGTCTTATTGATGTGGGTATCGGCCAGAAAGCGTCAGTCGATCTCGAACTCTTTGAGCGGATAGCCGCACATCGCCAGGTCTATTTCCGGTATACATGGGTAGATTACGACACCTTGTGTCCAGGGCGACTGAGACTTGTCCCGCCCGAAGACCAACTTGCTTATTGGAAATCAGATTACACTGCCATGAAAGACGAGATGTTTTTCGGTGAAGTCCCAGCATTTGACGACCTTATCCAGACTGCTCGAAAGTTCCAGGATATGTTCAATGGGAAAGCGGGGACCGAATTATCGTGACCAAAGATGGGTACTCAATATTGAACAACAATGCTGTAAGGCAAATGTGTCATTCTTTTTTAAACAATGGGGTGGTGTGAATAAAAAGAAGACCGGTCGGCTACTCAAAAGCAGCGCTTATAGTCAAATGCGAATATCGTGAATGCCATGTGTCCCGCTTGATTATGGGGCACCGTGATTTCAATATTGGGGATGCAGAATTATGAAATTGCCAATCAGACAATATAATATTCGTGATATTCGGGTTATTCGTGGTCAAAAAAAATGAACAGAAATAAGCTTAAAGCATACGCACCCAAGGCTCGCCGTGAGTTCATCAAAGCTGTGACGGATCGGGCGGCTTTTTATGGTCTGACGAAAGACAAGATTGAGCCGATCACAGAACGAGGGGATGTGGCCATTATTGGGGGAAAACCGTTTCCGATAGATGTGGCAAAAAAGCGGAAGCGGTTGGAGGAGCGGATCAGACGGGAGGGCTTTGGGCAGGTCATGGAGGCCATGGCCTATACGTGGTTCAATCGGTTTGTGGCGATACGGTATATGGAGGTTCATGGGTATCTGGAGCATGGGTACAGGGTTCTTTCTGCCACCCCGGTTGAATACCCTGGAAGGGGACCCGGTTCAACGGGGCGGGCGAATAGCACGAATGACACGAATAAGGGGGGAACTGTTTCGGGGTTTCCTGAGATCCTTGTGTATGCCGAACATGTGGATTTGCCGGGGCTGGATCGGGAGAAGGTGGTTGAGCTGAAGTTGGCGGGAAACAGGGATAAGGAGCTTTACCGGATGCTCCTGATTGCCCAGTGCAATGCCCTGCACAAGGCCATGCCGTTTCTGTTTGAAAGGATTGGTGGTTATACCGAGCTTCTTATGCCGGACAACCTGCTGCATTCCAATTCCCCGGTCCGCAAGCTGGTGAACGAGATCCCTGAAGAGGACTGGCAGGAGATCGAGATCATCGGCTGGCTTTATCAGTTCTATATCTCCGAGAGGAAGGATGAGGTCATCGGCAAGGTGGTGAAGTCGGAAGACATTCCAGCAGCGACCCAGCTGTTCACGCCTAACTGGATCGTGAAGTACATGGTCCAGAACTCGCTGGGGGCACAGTGGCTGGCGACCTACCCGAATTCCCCGCTCAAATCGCAGATGGAATACTACATCGAGCCTGCCGAGCAGACCGAGGAGGTCAAGGCGCAGCTCACGGCCATCACGCCCAGCACGCTCAACCCCGAGGAGCTTACCCTCATCGACCCGGCCGATGGTTCCGGGCACATCCTGGTGGAGGGTTATGAGTTGTTCAAGGCCATCTACCTGGAGTGCGGCTATCGCCTGCGGGATGTACCCCAGCTGATCCTTGAGAAGAACCTCTTTGGCCTCGACATCGACGAGCGGGCGGCGCAGCTGACGGGCTTTGCGCTGATGATGAAGGGGCGGGCGGATGACCGGCGGCTGTTTGAGCGGGGGGTGAAGCTCAATGTGATGGCGCTGGTGGATAGTGCGGGGTTCGATGCGGAGGGCCTGGCGAAGGGGGTGGAGCTCTCGGACTACGGGCTGAAGCCGGGGGACCTCACGGAGCTGAAGCAACTTTTCGAGCACGCCACGACCTTTGGGTCGCTGATTCGGGTGCCGGAGGGTTTGGCGGAGAAGCTCCAGTCGCTGAAGCAGCTGAGTGAAGCGAGTAGTCAGGACCTTTTTGTGTCGGATGCGCTCAACCGCCTGGGGCCGCTCGTGCAGCAGGCCGAGCTGCTGGCGGCGCAGTACGACGCGGTGGTGGCGAATCCGCCCTACATGGGGAGTAAGTTCCACGTTCCGGTTCTGAAACAGTTCCTCAAGGACAACTACGATGGTTACGAGAAAGACTTCTTCTCAGCCTTCATTTTCCGCAGTCTCAACGCTAGCAAAAGGAGTGGCCAGATTGGGATTGTGGCACCGTACGTGTGGATGTTTCTCTCTTCTTATCAGAGTTTCCGAGAGCAGATCGTTGATGAAACAAGTTTGTCGAGTCTGATTCAGCTCGAATACAACGCATTTGAACCAGCTTGTATACCAGTCGCCACGTTCACAATCATTCGTCGACACGTTCCGGGTTATACAGGTTCATACATTAAGCTTTCGGCATTCACGGGGCATCGGAATCAGGCACCAAGAACGCTTGAGGCCATCAAGAACCCTGACTGTGGGTGGTTCCATAGAGCCCAGCCAGATGAGTTCAAGAGAATCCCGGGCAGTCCGATTGCTTATTGGGCTGGTGAGTCTGTTCTAAATGCATTTGGCGACTCGATAAACCGACACTCAGACATTGAGTTTGGCGTGAAAACAGGAGACAATGACAGGTTTTTGCGACTTTGGCACGAAGTAGACATCTCAGAAACCTCTCTGAGAAGAGGCCAGCACGCCAAGTGGCAGCTTCATAATAAGGGCGGAAAGCTCAGGAGATGGTCTGGCAATATTGAACATGTAATACGGTGGGACAAACCCAGCTTGCTAATGAACGTCAGCAAGGATATTAAGCCTGACCACTTTGACTCCTACACGAAGCCCGCCGTGACATGGTCAGAAATCACAAGCAGCGATTTATCAACAAGGCTTCTACCAAGCAGTGTGATATCGAACAACAAGGGGCCGTGTGCCGTATTTGATGATCAAGAAACGGCGAGGGTTGTTCTATCTGCTACCAACTCAACTGCATACAACGAGTTGGTCAAGATCATAAATCCTACATTGTCCTTGCCCGTTGGTGACTTCGGAAAGCTGCCGTATATCACGCTGGCCCCAGAGGAACGAGGCCGTGTGACCACACAGGTTGATAGGCTGCTAGAACTTTCACGGCTGGACTTGTCGATGTACGAGGATAACTGGGAGTTCCATGCACATCCATTACTGAAGCCTGCCTGGACGTCATCAGGCACCGGATTAGCATCGGCTTATACGGCCCTCGTGGAGTGTCAAAGAAACGCGACTAAGGAGGCTGGCAAGCTAGAACACTCACTGGATGAATTCTGGTGTTCGACAAAGCTGTCTTTTGGTGTCGAAAAGGAAGAGCGAACGCCCACGCTTAGAATCAATCCCGCCTACCGCTACGGCGGCAAGCTCAGCGAAGGGGAGCAGTGGACCCGATTCCGCCAGGACAGCACGGAGGAGCTGGTCTCCTACGCCATCGGCTGCATGATGGGCCGATACAGCCTCGACCAGCCAGGCCTCATCTACGCCCACAGCGGAAACGACCAGTTCTGGGAGATCTACCACGAGAAACACAACAGACCTGTTCCGCCACAAAACAAAGATCATTCGTCTAATTCGCGTTATTCGTGGTCAACCTTTTCTCCTGACCAGGACGGCATCATCCCCATCACCGACACCGACTGGTTCCCCGACGATGCCGCCAACCGCTTCATCGAATTCATCTCCGTAGCCTGGCCCAAGGAGCACCTGGAAGAAAACCTCAAATTCGTCGCTGATAGCCTCGGCCCCAAACGGGGCGAATCGTGTCGCGAAACGATCCGTCGTTACATCTCCACCGGCTTTTTCAAGCACCACATGAAGATGTATAAGAAGCGGCCCATCTACTGGCTCTTTTCCAGCGGCAAGCTGCGGGCCTTCCAGTGCCTGGTCTATCTCCACCGGTACAATGAAGGGACGTTATCCCGCATGCGGACCGAATACGTGATCCCGTTGCAAGGGAAAATTGCCGCCCGGATCGAGCAATTATCAGGGGACATCAGCGCCGCCACCTCAACTGCTCATCGCAAAAAACTGGAAAGGGAGCGGGACAAGCTCGTTAAACAACAGACCGAACTCCAGGCCTTTGATGAAAAACTGAGGCATTATGCCGACCAGCGGATCAGCCTTGATTTGGATGACGGGGTCAAGGTAAACTACGGGAAATTCGGGGATCTGCTGGCGGAGGTAAAGGCGATAACAGGGAAAAAGAAAAAATGATCCACAGATTACACAGATTGCACGGATTAAAAAAAACAGCAACCACGAATTACACAAATAGCACGAATAGAAACCATTGAATAGAAATAAGGAGCGCTGACATGAATGAAACACTGCTTTCTTCTACACAATCTGAAGCCTTGCGCCAAATCAAGACAAAGGTGATGGCTGGCTTCCCGGTGATGGATTTTGTGCTGTATGGTTCCGCCGCGAGAGGGGAGGCGGATGACGAATCAGACCTGGACCTAATGATCGTGGTTTCAAAACCGATTTCCCGGTTCAAGCGTCATGAAATCACGGACATTGTCTTTGACATCAATCTGCAGTTTGGAACCAATTTCAGTACGTTAGTGGTGGATCAAGAATCCTGGGAGACAGGAATGATATCTGTCCTCCCATTGAGAAATGAAATCATGAGGGATGGCATTCGATTATGATTACCGAAGAAAAACGCTCAGTGGTCGTTCGTTACTGGTTTGAAAAGGCAGAAGAGAGCATGGCTTCTGCCCGGCGTGAATTCGAAGCAGGATCTCTATCCTTCGCCATGAACCGGCTCTACTATTCGGCCTTTTATGCGGTATCGGCTTTACTGATGGCTCACGAGCTTTCATTCAAGAAGCATTCCGTGGTCAAACTTTTTTTCATTCGTGTAATTCGTGCTATTCGTGGTTAACCTGCTTTTGCAGTCATGTAATTCGTGGTTAAAGAAATGGACAATTCGCAGATCGAAAACGCCCTGACCCGCCTGTTTGACAAAGAAGGGCACCGCATCGTCTTCTGGAACGACCCGGATCAGGAGTTCGCCATCACCCTGTCACTGCTGAATCTCCCCGAAGGCGTGAGCATTCTCCGGCTGGAACAGGTATGCGCCTTAGAGGTCAAGGTCCTGCTGGAACGCGACGAGCCCGAAGGGCGGTATCTCGTCTATTCGCCCACCGAAGAACCTGACTACGAGGCTGACTGGCTTCTGGATATCCGGCTTTACAGCCGAAGTTTCCGGGCTGATCGGGCATCCATTATCCTCGACCAGTTGGGGTTGAGCAACCAGCATCTCCGGGACCATATTGCCGCCCGCCGCAAATTCTTCGATAGCAAACAGCGGCTCCAGAAGCTTAAAGAGATCGTGGATCCCAAAGACACCGACCTGGACCTGGACCGCAAAATGATCGCCGTCGTCTTAAAGGCAGACCAACCCGAGTGGTTCAATATGGTGTGTACCCTCTTTCATGGGTTCACAGTCCGGGAAAATGGAGACGGTATTGACCTGGACGACCCGCCGGATACCTGGTTGGAGGTGGAAAAGTTTGACCTGGACGGACCATGCTGGCAGATGGCCAAATCGCTCTTCGGATACAGCGAGGAGAACCCGGGTCTCAAGAACTTCCTCATCCGCCTGTTAGTCACGGATTTTGCCCATCACCTGAAAGGAAGCGTGCCCGATTCCCTCTCCCATCTCGTGCTGCCCCGAACGGGCCGGTCCAATGCCGTGGTCTGTCTGGCCCAGTGGCGGGACAGCGCCAGCAAGGGGAGCAGCTATGACCGTCTATCCGATCTGGTGGCAGGGATCATCAAAATTGAAGATCAGGTTTATGGCATGGAGATCGAGCCTCTGTTGGATGTCATGACCTTCCAGGCCGTGGAAAAGGCGATCGCTCAGGGCCTAAGGGATCGGGTCGCATCGGGTGCTGATGCCATAAACGTGGGTGACATCCGGGCCGTGGCTACGCATAGGCAGGCCGGCCACTGGGCCTCTCCCAATGTGGTTGGCTCAGACCAGATCCCTCGGTCGGAATTTCACGCGGTCTATGAGGCCCTAATTGCAGGGGCCGAGTTCTTCGCCCTGAAGAACGCATATTCTCAAGGCTTCGAATATAGCGACGCCCAGGAAATGTACCGCGCATATAGCCAGGAACTCTTCCGTTTCGATCAGCTGTACCGGCAATTCTGCGAACAGGCCGATATTGCAGAGGCGCGGATATGGGATGTGCTTAAAAAACTCAGGGAACAGGTGGAAGCCTGGTACGTGAACGGGTATATACAGGATCTGGCGGCCTGTTGGGGAAAGTTTGTTGACCCGAAAGGGAGCACATCCCTCCTGTCCACATGGCGCCTTAATGATATCCCCAATCAGCAGCGCTTCTTTGAAAAGTATGTGGCGCCTCGATTGAAGGAGGCCGAGCGGAGACGGAGCTTTGTCATCATCAGTGATGCCTTCCGGTATGAGGGAGCTGAAGAACTCACTCGCGAACTCAACGGCAGATACCGGTTTGAGGCTGAGCTTGGCTCTCAGCTCGGTGTTCTTCCATCCTACACGGCCCTTGGCATGGCCGCCCTGCTCCCGCACAAGAAATTGGAGTATAAACCCAATGGGGACGTGCTGGTGGACGGGCAGCCAATGGCCTCCCTGGAACAACGAAGCCAGATCCTTTCCGCTGTGGAAGGACTGGCCGTCAAGGCCGATGACCTCCTGGAGATGAAGAAGGACGAAGGACGGGCGTTCGTCAAGGACAAGCGCCTCCTTTATATCTATCATAACGTTATTGATGCGGCCGGAGATTCTGCAACCACAGAAAAGCACACATTCGAGGCCGTGAGACGGGCGATCACCGAGTTAGCATCGCTTGTTGCCTACGTCATCAACAACCTCAATGGACACCATGTGGTTATCTCAGCGGATCATGGTTTTTTCTTTACAGAGTCGGCCCCCGGTGAGCCGGACAAGAGCACTCTAACAGACAAACCGCCCGGAGCTGTAAAGACAAAGAAACGATATCTTATTGGACAGAATCTTGGGGATCATGACAGCGTATGGCAGGGTTCAACCGGTGTGACGGCCGGCGCCGATGGGGATATGGAATTCTGGATTCCCAAGGGGGCCAATCGGTTTCATTTTATGGGGGGCGCCAGATTCGTCCATGGCGGGGC
>Ga0208902_1000298_pt1 | contig 27973 bp, 28 predicted proteins | sample AntAceMetag02UKH_FD_184767 | JGI IMG/M metagenome (GOLD analysis project Ga0208902, IMG submission 184767) | Saline lake microbial communities from Ace Lake, Antarctica - Antarctic Ace Lake Metagenome 02UKH (SPAdes) (version 2) | ecosystem: Environmental > Aquatic > Non-marine Saline and...
CTCGCTGATAAATACCGCAATCCGGTCATGATTCTCGGTGATGGTCTGATGGGGCAGGTCATGGAACCGGTGGTTTTCCCCGACCTCATAGACCTTAAGGACCTGCCCGAAAAAGACTGGGCCCTGCGTGGCTGTAAGGGCCGGGAAGCAAGGGCAATTTTCTCCATGATCCTCGGGCAAAAGGGTGAGCTTTATCGACATAATCTGGATCTCCAGAAAAAATATGACCGCATAACGGCCGAAGAACAACGCTGGGAGACGAAGTGCCCAGAAGACGCCGAGCTTATCGTAGTGGCTTACGGCTCTGCAGCGCGCATCGCTGAAAGCGCCATTGAGGACCTCAAGACCGAGGGAATTAACGCAGGTCTGTTCAGGCCTATAACCCTTTGGCCCTTTCCCCTCCCTGCCCTGCGGGAATTGTCTAAAGAGATTCCCAAGGTAGCGGTCTTTGAGTTGTGCTTAGGCCAGATGGTAGAAGATGTGATCCTGTCTGTAGGTGAGAGAGCCGAGATCTATTTTCACGGCGTGCCAGGAGGAATAATTCCCACCCCTGCCCAAGTGGCCGAGTTTCTGCGATCGACCGTGAAAGGCGACGGAAAAGTGGGCCGGAGGATTGAAGTATGAGTACGGACATAGAATATAAGAAGATATTTGGCTGGCCCGAGTCCTTGAAGCACAACCCCACCCATTACTGCCCCGGATGTGGTCACTCGATCGCGCACCGTCTGGTTGCCGAGTGCTTGGATGAGCTGGGACTCAGAGAAAAGACAATTGGTGTTCCGCCCGTGGGCTGCGCCGTCTTAGCTTATAACTATTTTAATTTTGACATGGTTGAAGCGCCCCATGGAAGGGCACTCGCCGTTGCCACAGGCGTTAAAAGGGTTCACCCGGACAAATTCGTTCTCACCTATCAGGGTGACGGCGACCTCGCTGCCATAGGCACGGCCGAAACCATTCATGCGGCAAACCGCGGAGAAAGGATCTCAACCATCTTTATCAATAACGCCATTTATGGAATGACCGGCGGTCAGATGGCCCCCACAACGCTCTTAGGCCAGAACGCAACAACGGCCCCCGGCGGCCGAGACCCACATCTCCACGGCAATCCTATTGACATCTCCCGAATGTTAGCCGTCAGCGATGGCGTGGTATTTGTCGAACGTTGCGCACTGACATCAGTCAAACAAATCCGCAAGGCCAAGAAGGCAATTAAGAAGTCCTTCCAGTGCCAGTTGGATGATCTCGGCTTTTCCTTGGTAGAACTCCTCTCCCCATGCCCGACAAACTGGAAGGTCTCACCCAAGGATGCCTGGGCCTGGGTTAATGAAGAAATGGTAAAAACCTATCCCTTAGGTGTTATCAAAGATACCACCGGATACGAGGACAAGAAATGATTACCCGAACAATTTTCGCAGGTTTTGGCGGCCAGGGTGTTTTGCTTATGGGATATGTCCTGAGTCATGGCGCCATGCATAAAGGACTCGATGTGACTTATTTTCCATCTTACGGCGCTGAAATGCGCGGGGGTACGGCTAACTGTACTGTAACCCTGTCTGACAAGAAAATCGCCTCGCCAGTAGCGTCCAACCCGGATATTCTCGTGGCCATGAACTTTCCTTCCCTTGAGAAGTTTGAATCCACAGTGGTTGAAGGAGGAACCGTTTTTCTCAATTCATCCCTTTTTGAGGAGACACCTTCCCGTAATGATATCGATGTAGTCCCTGTGCCTATTAAGGATCTGGCACGTGAAGCAGGCTCAGCGCGTGGGGAAAATATGGTAATGATCGGAACGGTCTGTGCCAAGGCAGGATTGCTGTCCCTCGAAGAAACCATAAAGGGTATGCAGGCCGCCCTTAAGGGGAAAGATAAGTTCTTCGCACTAAATCAAAAGGCCATTGAAAGAGGCTTTGCCTTTGCGGCCGATGGAAAGTAACCGGTCCCCATCTTCAACCCTTTACCCTAACGTTGCATAAACCTTTGGTCCAAAAACGCTACGCTTGCTCTATATGAGGCCATCAAGAAACGCTGGTCCATTTTCAAGACCTCACCGTATGTTTAATACGCTTTCATCCTTGAAAATGGCCCATCGTCCCTTGCTGACCTAATCTAAAGCGTTTTGAACTCAAATTTTATGCAACGTTAGGGTTTATTGTCTCGTCTGATCCGCGATCCCAACAGTTGCCTTATAGAGCGTTGCCTTACCCACAATCCGATACTGGCCAAGCGCTGAAGGGATCAGTAACGATTTGCCTTTCTCCACTGTCTCGACCTGACCGCTTTCCAGGTCTTTGATGCGGGCTTCTCCCTCCATACAGATCATAATCTCCACGCCTCGATCCCTCTCGCTAATGAAAAAATCTCCATTGGCAACGGATATTACCGACAACTGAAACTCTTCAGCAGGGCTCGCATAAATCTTCTCCCCAGGCAGTTCGCCGGGGTGCGGCTTAACTTTCAGTACAGGTTCAGAAATGAAATTCACGATCTTAAGGAGTTCGGGAACATCCACATGTTTTGGGGTCAGGCCCCCTCTCAGCACATTGTCGGAATTCGCCATCAGCTCCATTCCCACCCCTCTCAGATAGGCATGGAGTTCACCTGCCGGGATATAAATGGCTTCCCCAGGTCCTAACTCCATTAGGTTGAAGATAAGGGGCGACAAAACTCCAATGTCTCCGGGGTATTCCCGGTCAAGCTCCACCATCCAATAAAATGCCCGGTCTTCGTTGACACAACGCTCAGCACCTCGTATCGCCTCATCAATTACCCGCTCCCTGCGGGCCTGATCCATGGAAAGCAGCGAAGTAAAAAAACGTTTCAACCCGGAAGCGTCAGGCTCTTTTCTCAACCTGCTGAGTTCATCGGACAAGGTCGAGACCGATACCTTAGCCATCAGGTCTATAATATCCTCCGGTGTGCGAAACCCCTTTAGCCCCTCAAAAGACGTAATGGCGCACAGGATTTCAGGCTTGTGGTTCGCGTCCTTATAGTTACGCTCAAAAGCATCAAGAGATATCCCGAGCCTGTTTTCTCGTTCAAATCCTTCCCGCGCCTCTTCAAGATTGGGGTGAACCTGAATGGAGAGAGGGTGATCGGCCGCAAGGACCTTAAACAGGAATGGAAGCTTTTTGGAAAATCTTTCGGCAACCCCTTTGCCGAGCACCGAAACCGGATCCCTTTCAATTACCTTTTCAAGTGATTGCCACTCGCCGTCTATCATCACCTCTGAAGGGGCCTTTGGATGCGCACCTAACCACAGTTCAGCCGCAGGTTTTTCTGATGGAACCGGCAGACCTAAGAGGGTCTGTATTGCTGTCTTAGACCCCCATGCGTATTCCTGAATAGGATTTTTCAATAAAGCGATTCTATCCATACATCTCTCCCGATCAATCTCCGGCGCCTCATGACCGATAAGTGTTTTTGTTTCTCTCACAGAGCTCACAGAGTCCACAGAGTTACAGAAGTTCTTGACCAGAATCCTTGATCCCGCTATTCAGCGGGACAGGTGTCCGGATTCTGGTCAAACGCCAGTGGTTGCCTTAAACCCTAATTCATCCATTAACTATTGTGGGCTATTTTTGATCATTCCTCGTACTAAGGCTGATTGTTTTGCCTGATTTTTCCTCTCAAAAAATCAGGCAAAGAAAAAAGTTTATCTCTGTGATCTCTGCGTGCTCTAGCGAAGCGGGTGAGAGATATTAGAATGTACCACCATACCCTTCCAGGTCAATCAAGTCCCCGATAATCCCCTCAATCTCACTGGTCTTCCCTAAGTAGAAATGATCCGCCCCCTGAATAATATTAAATTCCGCCTCACTGTTCCACACCGGAATCATATCTTTAATCATGGAAGGAGGGGCAATATCGTCTGCAGATCCCGCAATCACCAGCCGGATCTTTGCGCAGTATTTAAGAAAAGAAAAATCAAGAAAGTTGACAGGAGGAGAAACCATGACCATCCACTTAACATCGGTCAGGCTTTCAATGCATTGCGCATTGACCCAGGCCCCAAAGGAATACCCTGCCACGTCGATGGACGTCTTTCCCAATCCACCAAGGAATGCCACCGCGGCCCTGACATCCCCCTGTTCTCCGGTCCCCTCATCATACCCCCCTTCGCTCCTGCCCACACCCCTGAAATTGAACCTCAGCGTAGTATACCCTTTTTTCCCATAGGCCCGCACCACCGATTCAACCACGTTGTTGTTCATATCCCCGCCATAAAGGGGATGGGGGTGCGTCACAACTACCGCGTTCTTGGTCTGGCCTTCGTTAATCAAACCCTCAATCTTCAGCCCGTTTGATTTGAAAAATACCCGTTCCTCTTTCATTTTAACACCCTTAGACTTCGAATCGCTCTTTATTAATACTCAGGGAAAATTACCCTAAATCAGATGAACCTGCAACTTTTTTCCTCAAAACACTATTCACCGCAGAGACGCAGATGACGCAGAGTTTATTATTGTTTTCCATTGATTCATCAACAAAAACCCCCTTTGCGGCATTTGCGTCTTGAGTCCCGCCGGCGGGACGGACGGTGAAAAACATTCCGTCACCTACCCGCCTAATCCCGCACCAGCGGGACTGGGACCATCCTGCCTTGAGGGAAGGTTTAAGGCGTTTTAGCATCGTCTTTCAAATGATTTGGGTAATCCGTGTAACCTGCCCGCTCGTGCCTTGCATTGGCAGGCGGGTCTGCGAAATCTGCGGATCAAAAAAGGATCTTCCAAATAACTTGACACCATACAAAGGTTGTATGATACTTAGTACCTAATTTATTAAAATCAAATCATGTTTGCGAAAGATTTTTCATATATCCCTTGGTGATTACCATAACTTCCCCGCTACAAGCGGCATAAATAAGCATTTTAGGCACTTTAGCTCACTTCCCCGCTACAAACGGGATAAATAGGCACTTTTCGGGTTGCGAATAGCCTGTAGGTTTTCTTTGCGACTTTGCGTGAGACCTTTTCTGTTCCCCGCTTGTGGTTTCATGAATGCGGGATCACCGTTTCACTAAAACCGGTTTATCCGGGTTAGGTCAGGAGGTGTAATATGAGCACTGTTACAGTGAATATATCTTTCCAAGACAGACTTCTCGCCGATATTGATAGAATCGCCCATCGAGAGTCTCGCTCTCGTTCCGAACTCCTTCGCGAAGCCGCTCGATTATATATAGGAAGACAGGAGCGCTGGAGCAAAATCTTCGCAACCACGACATCACGTGCAGAGGAGTTAAAGCTTTCAGAAAAGGACGTATTAGATGAAATAGCCCAATACCGGAGAGAAAAGAGAAAACAACATGCCAATTCCAAGAGTCGTTCTTGATACGAATGTATTAATCTCCGGCGTTCTGTTTGGAGGTAAACCACGACTTATCATTGAATCGGTGGTCAAAGGAAAAATCAAGGCTTATCTCTCTCCTGTAATACTTGACGAGTTTAAAGATGTTATAGCAAGGCCAAAGTTCGGTCTTGGTAATGAAACATCTTTTGCAATAACCAGGGAAATTGAAGACATTTTTTTGTTCGTCTTCCCAAAGATTGTAATTGAGAGAATTAAAGACGATCCCGATGATAATGCTATCCTCGAATGTGCGTTGGCCGCTGATGCGGAATATATCGTAACAGGCGATCCTCACTTGTTAAGTCTCGATTCTTTCAAAGGAATCCAAATCCTTACGCCTGCAGCATTTCTAACTAAATTTACCCTATAGGTACATAACAAGAATGGTATATGAACTTTTTACACGCGTTTCTTTGGCAGATGATTTCCCGGAGTATGCGCTCCATGCCATCAGTCTTTTCGCTCTAACAAGACGATTTCAAGAAAGATTTGCAAAAATCCGGTTTTCATGGATCTGGCGGCCTAACCGCCCAAAAAAAAGGGGGAACGCTATGAAATCTATTGAAAAAATCTTTGTAGGGCTTTTAATATGTGCTTTCTGTCTTCAGCCTCCTTTTGCTAAAGCGGGGATCGGAGATTTCTTTGAAGAGATAAAGAAGGCGGCAGGAATAAGAGGGGATCTTTCAAATAACGACGTGGTAGAGGGGCTCAAGCAGGCCCTTGAGATCGGCACGAGCAACGCGGTGAAGAGCGTCTCCACGGGGAATGGCTACTACGAAAACCCAAAGATAAAAATCCCCTTGCCAGCGTCAGTCCAAAAAGTGAAAAGGCTTTTGCTACTGGCCGGATATGGGCCACAGGTGGACGCCTTTGAATTGAGCATGAACCGGGCAGCGGAGCAGGCAGCCCCCATTTGCTGCAGGGTCTATGAGTTTCGATCTGGATCAGTATGTGACCAACCAGGCTCTTAATGGCCTATTCCTCACGTTGGCGGAAGAAGAACGCAAGATCCGTCAAGACCCGGCAGCAAGGGTGACGGATCTGCTGAAGCAGGTGTTTGGAGCAAAGTAGGAGGCACAGCACATGGTCGATTGGGAAATAGAGGTTTGTAAAACCCGATGTAACCCTATATGAGGAGGTGAACGATGAAAAAGGTGATCAAATGGCTATTGATAGTAGTGGGTGCGCTTGTAGTTTTGGTTATTGTAGCGCTTCTTGTCATACCGATGTTCGTGGATGTCCAACAATATAAGCCAGTGATCGAAAAGAAGGTTTCGGAGGCAACCTGCCGGCCGTTTCTGATCAATGGGGATCTTAAGCTCTCCCTTTTTCCATGGGTGGGTCTGGCCTTCTCAAATCTTCATTTAGGGAATCCACCCGGTTTTCAGGAGAAAGATCTCCTTAGTATTAAATCGTTTGAGGTGAAGGTAAAGCTTATACCTCTTATCTCTAAACATATCCAGGTCAAGCGTTTTATAGTGGAAGGCCTCCGAGTCGCCCTTGAGAAGAACAAGGATGGTCGGGCAAACTGGGACGGCATAGGAAAGCCCTCTCCTGAAGCGTCCCCCGAATCTCCTGAGGAGAAGGGGGCGGCTCTGCCAATTGAAAGCCTTGCCGTAGGTGAATTTGATGTCAAGAAGAGCTCCCTCCTCTGGATAGACGGTGTGAAAGGGGTGCGGAAAGAAATCTCAGACGTGACGCTTCAAATGAAGGACGTCTCCTTGGATCAGCCGGTTCAGTTCGCCTTTTCAGCAAAACTGGACGGGCGCCCACTTGAATTAAAAGGAAAGGTGGGGCCTGTGGGCAAAGAGCCGGGGCAAGGCGCCATACCTTTGGACCTTACTGTCAAGGCATTGAAAACCCTGGTTGTCGGCATCAAAGGTAACATCGTAGACCTGTCTACGAGTCAGGAATTTGATCTGGCCATCAAGGTATCTCCGTGCTCGCCTCGAAAGATTGTCAGCGCACTCGGAGGGGGTTTTCCTCTCAAAACGGCAGACTCTGAGGCCTTGAAACGAGTAACCCTGCAGGCCAGGGTAAAAGGGAATCCAAAGCGTGTCTCGGTTTTGGATGGTGTCTTTGAGCTGGATGACTCAAAAGTGACTTTTTCTCTGAACGCGAAGGATTTTTCCAAGCCAAATGTGGCTTTCGATTTCCAATTAAACCACATTGATCTGGACCGGTATCTCCCACCGCCAAGTGAAAAGAAACCTGCTGAAAACAGGAAAGAATCGAGCTCCCAGACCCCTAAAAAAAGAAAGCCCAATTACGCCCCACTTCGGAAGCTCGTCTTGGATGGCAAGATTCGTGTGGGAGCACTCAAGGCACACGGGGCCAAAATCCAGGACCTCTATCTTAAGATCTCAAGTAAGCGAGGTCTATTCAGACTCGATCCCCTAACCCTCAAACTTTACCAGGGTAGTGTTTCTTCCAAAGGAACTTTTGACATGCGAAGGGATACGCCAAAAAGCAACATTTCGTTGCAGGCAAAAGGAATCCAGGTCAATCCCCTTCTTAAGGACCTCATGGACAAGGATTTCTTGGAGGGAACAGCACAGGCAACCTTGAACATCACCCTGGCGGGAGACGAGGGGGAAATGATCAAGAGAACGCTGAACGGTAAGGGAGACTTCCTCTTCAAAGACGGGGCCATCAAAGGGATTGATCTGGCGGGAATGGTAAGGAACACGGCAGCGGCTTTTGGCCTTGCCGAAAAGGGAAAGGAAAAACCCCGTACGGATTTCTCCGCGCTTCATGTGCCCTTTACCATTACCAAGGGTCTTGTAAACACAAAAAAAACGACCATGGTGTCCCCGCTCATAAGAGTGCTGGCAAAAGGAAAGGCCAATTTGGTCAAAGAGACAATGAATTTCCGGGTGGTGCCCAAATTTGTAGCGACCCTAAAAGGACAGGGAGCGACCAAACAACGTAGCGGGATTACCGTCCCAATCTTAGTCACCGGAAGTTTTTCCTCTCCTCAGTTTCGTCCTGATCTTGAAGCATTGCTCAAACAGAAACTTAAAACGGGACTTCCTGATTCTTCGGAATTGAACAATATGCTGAAAGGGGAAGATTCGAAAGAGGGTGAGGCCAAACCGTTGGAGGAAAAGGCCAAAGGACTTCTCAAGGGTCTACTTGGCCGTTAATTGAGAGAGGGAAGTTGGTTCTTGGGACAGGGGAGACAATGGCGTGCAGGAAGAGATACAAATGGTAGAAAAAGTCGGAATAGGCGACATCCATTTGAACTTGACCAGGTAGGTCTGATTTCTATCCCCATCAGGAAACCAGTTCAGGGTAGCCTTGGAATCCACAGGCCTTTCTATCCTCCTAAGCTGGCGGGATAAATTACGGCTACAGAAAAGGTCGCTAAATTACAACATAAGTATTGTAATCGCAGGCTTTTGTACAATATTTATCTTGTTTATCCTTGACAATCGTACAAAATATATGTTGTACTATCTATCATTCGGCAGAATGTATAGCCACCTAAACTCAAAGAAGTGAGATCATGAACAAGAAGAAACTGATTAGAGAGCAACTTGATGCTTCGCTCCAACGTCTTAGCCCTCTACTTGACGCCACAGCACCTCCGAAAGGTTGGATTCGGGCTATCCGTGACGCACTGGGGATGACTGCCAAGCAACTGGCCAATCGACTCGGTATCGCTCAGCAAGCTGTGGCGCGTATCGAGAAGGAAGAGCCGGCGGGCTCGGTCACCATCAAGACTATGCGCCGGATCGCAGAGTGTCTCGATTGCGTATTTGTCTATGGATTCGTACCACGCAAAAGTCTGGAAGAGACTGTTGCCCGTCAGGTTAAAAAAGTCGCGGCCCAGCGCCTTGCCCAGGCTTCTCAAACCATGAGCTTGGAGAATCAAGCACTCAGCAGGAAAGAGAACGAGCAGGCCTTATCGGACTTAGTTGATGAACTTATACGAACGCCCCCTTCAAATTTGTGGAACAAATTATGATTGATTCCAAATATCCCGAGGGAGCTACACCTATTGATCCGGATGAGGCAGCAGACTTGCTGCTCACCCACATAACTACACATGGTGAACTGAATCGATGGGAACAAGACAACATAATTGAGGCGATGGCTTGGATAGACAAAACAAAACCAACGAATATTCTCAATGTGCGGTTCATCAAGCAGTTGCACAAGAGAATGTTTGGTAATATCTGGAGATGGGCGGGGCAATTCCGTCGGTCTGATAAGAACCTCGGTATATCATGGCATCAGGTTCCGATGTGTCTCAAAAATCTGTGCGATGATGTGCCCGTATGGATACAGACCGAAAATGAATCCCCTGAAGAAATGGCTGTGCGTTTTCATCATCGACTGGTGTGGATTCATCCCTTTTCTAATGGCAACGGACGCCATTCACGACTCATGACAGACATTTTCATAGAGAACGTCCTGCTCCGCTCACCGTTCACCTGGGGTAAATGGGATTTGTCAAATCCAAACGAATATCGGATCAGATACATCAATGCTCTTCAAGAGGCGGACAATGGGAACTACATTCCCCTTCTGGAGTTTGCAAAATCGTAGAGAGCATCGAACAATGGCATGAAGATGGACGGGCTTGCGGTTTCGATCTATGATGGGGGTCAGGTCTGCTAATGTGACATATATAGAATTAGCGAAGGGGTATATTTTGGAATAGAGCAATTCAAGATATGGCTATTTTAAGCTCAATCATAGTTCTTCATTCACCGGAAACCTGAAATTGCTCAACGAAGTGTGTCAATATTTCTTAACCCCTTCGTTGGGGAGAATAGGATGGTAAATCTCATGAACAGCACCCGCCGATGTTTGTTTGCAACACTTATCGTATTGACCATTTTCTTCATCTCCGGCACTGCAAAAGCTCAAACCTCTCTCGATTCCATGCTCGATCCTTATCTGACTCGGTACGACCTGCCGGCCGTCGCAGCGGCTGTAATCAAAGACGGCAAGGTTGTTTCAGCAGGCGCCGTGGGCACGCGGAAGGCGGGTATAAAGATTCCAGTGACTATAGATGACCGGTTCCACCTCGGCTCAGATACAAAAGCGATGACCGCCTTATTGGCAGCTATGCTGATAGAAGAAGGAAACCTTCGATGGGACACAACCCCAGCCGATATTTTTCCGGAGATTGCGGAAAAGATGGACCCGGGGTTCCGACGCGTCACACTTGAGCAACTCCTGTCGCATACGAGTGGTATTCCGACGGACAATGAGGACATGGTCAGGATTTACCTTGAAGGCATGTCCCAGGATGGAAACCTCGATGATTTGAGGTACTGGCTCGTTCAGCAATGGAGCCAGCGGCCTTTAGAATCCGAACCGGGCACGAAATTTGCCTATTCAAACATGGGATATACAATCATAGGCGCCATGATTGAGCGCGTAGTGAAGAAGACCTGGGACGAAGCAATAACGGAACGGATCTTCATCCCTCTGAAATTACGGACCGCCGGTCTTGGACCACAGTCTTCTCTCGGCAAGATAGATGCGCCTCTCGGGCATTCCATAGTCGATGGAAAGGTGAGGGCTGTCTTGGCCGGACCTAACGGTGACGTCCCTTCGATTATCGGCCCTGCCGGCATTGCGCATATGTCCATCCTCGATTTTGCGCGCTGGGCAGGATGGAATGCCGGCGAGGGAAAACGTAACCCAGCCCTTGTTAAGCCGGAGACAATGCGCAAGCTCCACACCCCAGTCATTACGATGCCGAAAAACAAAAATGCCAAACCCGGTACACCACCAGGCGGAAAATATGCCTTAGGGTGGGGCGAGCTAACCGTTGACTGGGCACCTTATCCCCTGCTCTATCACGGTGGTTCTAATGGTATGAACCTGGCTCATATCTGGATTGATACTAAGCTTGATTTCGCAATAGTCATCGCTACCAACATTAGCGGAAAGAAGGCGAAAACAGCATTCTTTGCCCTTGCGAATGAACTGTATACGAAATTCGCCAAATGAAAGGGGGTCAAATGTATAAAATAATAGGGGAAAATAATAGGGTTAACTACGGCTGTATTGATGAACCCATTGAGTGGAATTATGAGGAGTTTAAATTACTGGATTTTTTTAATAAAGAAATCAAGGGGTTCAAAAAGAAATTTGCATATCATCAATTCAATTATGTTGGTATCACCGCCGGAAAATATATTGTTGGTTTTGCTACGGTGGATCTGGGGTATTTGTATAATGTGTTTGGTTTTATCTATAGTAAAGGGCAGGGGATTATACTTGAATCTGATGATAAATGTCTTGGATTATCAAAAAAGATGAGTTTTCCCAGGAATCCTGATAATTATCTCACCACTTTTAAATCCGGGAAAACGTCCGTTCAGGTGGAGAAGAGCCATGAGAAAGGGATGTTAAATATTGATTGCAATTTTAAAGATCGTTTGAAATTCAAGGGTTCCTTCGCGTTTTCAATAGAATCTCATCAACCCTTGAGGGTTCTTAATCCCAGTCTTCCAACCCGATTTACTTATACGGAAAAGTGCTCTCCCCTGACAACGACTGATTTTGAACTATCTTTAGATGGCAATCCGCTGGAGTATGAAACCAATAAGGTGGCGGCCATTTATGACTGGTCAGGGGGCTACCTGCGGAGAGAAACCAATTGGTATTGGACAGCCTTCGGAGCAATATTGCCGGATAAAATGAGCATCGGAGCAAATTTTGCGGCTTTTACAAACGAGACCTATTTTTCGGAAAACGCTTTCTGGATTGATCACAAGAGAACACGGGTAACGAGAGCGTTGTACGATTTCGATGAACAAGAGCCCTATAAAACCTGGCATATTTATGACGAAGCAGGATCAGTAGATTTGATCTTTACCCCCGAAGGAGAAAGGAATGATAAAGTGAATGCGGGTCCATTTGTAAAGACGATATTTCGTCAATTTGTGGGGTCTTTTGATGGTTTTTTTAAACCGCAAAACAGTGAAAAAGTCGAGTTCAAAGAAGTAAAAGGGCTTTGTGAAATCCATAGGGCGATTTGGTAGCCTTCAAGGTAATCGCATGGCAAATCAGATTCCCTTGTCATTTTTGCGAAGAGACTGTGTCATAATGACCCTTATGTGGAGGAATTTGGCTTATGAGTGTGGAAACGGAGTCAGGAAAAGGAAGAATTTGGGTAATTGATGTCGCGCGGTTTTACGCCATTGCGCTGGTCTTTTACGGCCATTTTATCGAACGATTCATGCTGCTGAAAAATCCGGCAGGCTTTGCTCAATACAAATTCATATACTCATTTCACATGGTGGTTTTTTTTGTCTTGGCAGGCTATGTGGTCAAGGAAAGTGACATCGAGTTTCGTTTCGGAAAATATTTAAAACACCGATTTATTTCCCGTCTTCTCCCCTTCATATTCTTTACAGCAATATTCATGGTGCTGCCCGTCTTCTTTCCCGGGGAATTTTATGGAATAAAACTACCCAGCGTTGAAGGATATATAAAAGGGCTGATTAATACGATCTTTGGGATACCCTCGTTTTGTGTCCCGTCCTGGTTTATTCTTATGTTGTTTTCCGTCGAACTTGTCCATTACGGTACGTTCCGGTTCTTAAAATCCAATTCAAAGATCTTGATCGGTGCCGTTGTATTTTATGTGGTGGGATACTGGCTTAATTTGAAATTGGATATATTTAACCCTTTGAAAGGAAGGGTAATCGGATGGAATTATCTCTTCATCCATGAGGCGATTACCATGTATGCTTTCTTTTTGTTGGGCATCTATTTGAGGCGCAAGAAATTCTTCGTGGACAAGGTGTCACTGAAGATATTGGTGCCGGGTGTGATTATCACTTTCCTTATTGTCCTGTTCACATACAAATTGAACACCGGGCCTTTCAATTTCAGTGTTTATGATGCCGTAGTGATAATATTCGCCTCGCATGGAAATTTCTTCTGGTTTCCCATTTCTGCGGTTGCAGGTTCTTTCTTGATACTTTTTCTTGCCAAAATCACACCCTCGCAAAAGACAATCGTCTGGATGGGGCAAAACACCCTGATCCTCATGTGCCTCAACGGCATTTTCTATCACTATATCAATGCCCGGGTCGCAAAATGGGTTTTGGATACCCTTTCAGGTTCCGGGCTGACCGTCTTCTCGGTGGGCTGTTTGATGACAGTAGCGAGCTTAGGTGTTTGCATACCCCTCATTTATGTTTTCAACAAATTCGTCCCCCAGTTAGTGGGGAAGCCCAAACTAAGCGGGCCATGGTTGAGGAATTTTATCTGAGTCCTGGAAAAGGAAGCTGCCAATCCGACACGCCTCAGGGCGGCAGAGGCCCGTAGATAGGGATAGCGACGTCCATAAGTTTATAAGTTAATAAGGGCATTTTGATACGGTATGGGCAGAATATGACAAGAATACAAGAGGATCCTGAGAGGGAAGATCGAATCGAAAATGAAGCAATTGTTGACGCATATGGTGAAGAAGAACGGGCAATGGGTTATGAAAGACAAGAAGCGCGGGATCAAGTGAATGCAAAAATTGGAGATATTCTAACCAACTGGGAAACATAAAACGGCAAGCGGGTTGGAAAAGGACAGGAAAATCAGGAGGGGTGTTCAGGGGGTCATGAGGGAGCTGTCACAAGTCAGGGCCTGCCCCCACCCCACTGCAATCTTATTTTTAAACATGGGGGTAACATGAAAAAAGTCCTTAAAATTGGCTTTATTTTATTGGTTTTAGCGGTTTTCTGTGTTGTTGGTATTACAACGTATCAGTATAATACTTATGCGCCAAATCTGGTGACGCAGGAAACTGTTTCAAGCAATCTTGTATATTTTCAGAGTTCCTATGAAGAATGTCGCAAAAGTTTTATTCTGTTGGCGGACAAGATAAAGAAAAAATTTAAAAATGTAAGAATCTCAAAACTAAAGGTTGAAAGCAAAAAAGATCCGGATTTGACGATTGATTATTGTTATGTTCCAGCTCAGAAGGACCTTAAGCGGTTGCTTATTTTGTCATCTGCTGTTCATGGAATTGAAGGGTATGTGGGAAGCGCTGTCCAGCAGATGTTCATGAAGGAGTTAATTGGAAACGTAAACTTAGCTGATACGGGTGTCCTTTTTATACATGGGATTAATCCCTATGGGTTTAAATATAACCGAAGGGTTTCAGAAAACAATGTTGATTTGAATAGAAACTGTTCAAAAGACAACAGGCTTTATAAAAGTGTTAATGCAGGATATTCAGATCTATACGGCATGCTCAACCCTAAAGGTAAAGTGAGTCTTATAAGTGTTGGAAATGTGTTTTTCCAGATAAATGCCATCCGGAAGATCGTACAGTATTCCATGAAGACCTTGAGGCAGGCAATTTTGCAAGGCCAGTATCAATACCAGGAAGGCCTTTATTTTGGCGGCAATGCTCTTGAACCATCCATTAAAGCAGTCACACCTTTAATAAAGGAAGTTGCCAAAAATTATGAAATTGTTTTTAATATTGATTTGCATACCGGCTATGGTGCAAGGGGAACCCTGCATCTTTTCCCAATGCCAATTGAAGATAAAAAAATAAAGAAAGATCTTGAAAACATATTTTCCGGTAATCATATCGACTGGGGTGACGGGGATGATTTTTATACGGTTACCGGAGATTTTACTTCATATATCGGACAGCTTCTGCCCGGGAAATACTATCTTCCCATGGTTTTTGAATTCGGGACCCTTGACAGCCAGACAACAATGGGTTCAATAACATCTTTGCATAATATGATTGTTGAAAATCAAGGGTTCCATCACGGTTACAAAACCAAAAAAGATGAATTAAAAATTAAATCAGACTTACTGGAAATGTATTATCCTTCTTCAGAGAACTGGAGATCAAAAGCGATAGAGGATGCAAGACAAATTCTATCCCAGGCAGTGACAAAATTTGAGTCCATAGAAAGATAAGAATGTGAAGATCGGAGTCAGATTCTTTAAAAGGATAAGACATGACAAGGAAACTTATCGATATTTCCATTTATTTAGAAAATAATGTTGCTTCTGATCCCGAGGGATTTCGTCCTAAAATCGCCTATTCTAATCATCAAGATACTTTTCCACAAATACAGTCATTTTTCCCCGGCTTAAAAAAGGAAGACTTACCCGATGGTGAAACCTGGGCAGTTGAAAAAGTAGAACTGCTTACACATAATGGTACGCATTTGGATGCACCTTATCATTTTCATTCAACAATGAATAAAGGAGAAAGAGCTATTACCATTGATGAAGTGCCTTTGGAGTGGTGCTTTCAGAATGCGGTCAAGTTAGACTATCGTCATTTCGAAGATGGCTATGTTGTAACGGAAAAAGATGTAAAAGAAGGGTTGCATCGAATTAATCATGAATTACGCCCCCTTGATATCGTACTTGTTAATACACGAGCAGGGAGCCGCTACAGGCATGATGATTATGTTTCTTCCGGTTGTGGTATGGGATATGAGGCAACAATGTATTTATTAGAAAAAGGGGTTAGAGTAACCGGCACAGATGCTTGGAGTTGGGATGCACCGTTTGTTCATACGGCAAAGAAATACCAAGAAACGCAAGATCCTTCTTTAATATGGGAAGGACATAAAGCGGGAAAGGATATTGGTTATTGTCATTTGGAAAAACTACATAACCTTGAAATATTACCATCAACCGGTTTTATGGTAGTGTGCTTTCCGGTGAAAATAAGAAAGGCATCTGCGGGTTGGACGAGAGCTGTTGCTATTATTAATGAATGAAATCTTAAGAAAAACCAAATAAGAGTTAAAGGTAGACCCCTTTTCACGCTTAGAGCTCAACTTATTGAGGAGTTATGCATTATGGAGATAGACCTCAACGAGATCAATACCATTGGTGCAGGAATTATGAGGCCGGAAGGCGTCATGGTCCAAAAGGACGGCACAGTGTTGACCGCTGATGCCAGAGGTCAGATAGCGAGGATCAGCCCTGATGGTGAGACTTCCTTTTACGGCGATGTTGGCGGTACTCCCAACGGTATCTGCCTTGATGGTGAAGGAAATTGTATCATCGCCAACATCGGCAATGGCCGGGTGCAATCCTTGGGCAGGGATGGGACTCACAGGGTTTTGATGACCGAGGCGAAGGGGAAAAGGATGCCCACCCCCAACTTTCCCTTTGTAGACAGCAAGGGCCGGCTCTGGGTCTCCAACTCCAGCTATAGGGCAGACATCGAGGACGCAATCCAGAATCCAGCCCCGGATGGGTGTATAGTGCTCATAGAAAAAGGGCGGGGCCGCATCGTGGCTGAAGGCATCTACTTCGCTAACGGCGTGGCGCTGAACGCCGATGAAAGCAATCTATACGTAGCGGCTACCATGCAAAGGGTCGTATTTCAATACAAGATCGAAACCGATGGTTCCCTGACATCGCCAGAGGTTTACGGGCCCTCTCCACTGGCCGAACTTGGGTATCCGGACGGAATTGCCTTTGATGAAACGGGCAACCTATGGGTCACCTTCCCCGCATGGAACGCTGTTGGTTTTATAACACCGGAAGGGGAATTAGTGATGGTTCTAAAAGACCCGCGAGGCATGATTCTCAAAAGACCCACCAACATTTGCTTTGGATGGAAAAACCTGGAAACCGCCTTTCTCGGCAGTCTGGACGGGACAGCCATTCCCAATTTCCGGGCCCCATACCCAGGGATGAAATTGGTTCATCAATGAGAGAGGCAAATCTACGCTTGACTCTTTCTAATGCTTTATGCATGAATCTCTAATGGCTAAACATCAAGATTGACAAACTCGTAAAAAGTCAGATTTCTCACAGAGTCCGCAGAGAACACTGAGGTAATATGGTGATATTATTAATTTTGTCTTGGCGTTCTTTGCGCCTTTGCGCGAGATAAGAGTTTTTTTACGAGGCCATCAAAACTGAATGGCAAAAGTTGATAAGTGAGATAGGGATAGGGAGGATAAACAAATGGTCATTACGAATGTGCTTGTGGGCCTTGCACTCTTAATTCTTGGTAAGAAGCTTTTCTGGCTTTTTGTGGGAGCCATCGGTTTTATCGGCGCCAGCGATATGGCCGCCCGGTATTTCAGCGGTTTGCCCGATTGGCAAATCCTCATTATCACCATCGCAGCAGGGCTTTTAGGTGTTCTATTAGCCATTTTTTTTCAAAAGGTGGCCATCATTTTGGTTGGTTTTTATACAGGGGGATATCTAATTGTTTCGCTGTTTAACACGCTGAATATGGCGTTACCCCCTGCCCTGCCCTGGGCGCCGTTTGTCATCGGTGGTCTTTTGGGCGCCATTCTGCTATATCTTCTTTTCGACTGGACACTTATTGTTCTGTCGTCTCTTGCCGGCGCCACCTTTATTACCCAAACGATTCAAATCAGCGCCGTCCCTTCTGCAATCCTTTTCGCGGCACTGTTTCTAACAGGGGTCATCATTCAAGGGAACATGTTGAAAAAGGGAAAAGGTTGAACAGAGTCTCACTTCTGATATGGGGATCGATCCAAACTAAATACAGATGGGGGCAGATTTATGCCGAAGCCAAAATGCGGATACTGTGATAGAAAAGTCGCAAAGCGATATTGTCCTGGTTTGGATAAATTGATTTGTCCTCAATGCTGCGGGGAAAATCGCCTAAAAAACATTTCGTGTGATCGGGAGTGTCGTTATCTTGACAATGAAATCTATCAACAAAAACTTCGAGATGAAAAAGAGCTCAGAGCTGAATTGGGGAAAATACCCCATTCTGAACATGACGATATTTTCAAAGAACCGAGAGCTAAACCGGTTGCATATGCGTTTGAGTCTTTTTTTGCTGATTGCTATAAAAAGGGACAGTTTAACCTTACTGATCAGAAAATAGTGGATACTCTTAGCAATCTCTACTTCCACAACTTCAAGGGAAAATCGCCTGATTCTGGCGAGTTTTTTTCGCTGGCTCTGCAGGTTTATGACTACTTGGTAGAGACCAAGAAGCCCAAAGATTTGATATGTACAGTCATGTTGAGAATCATCATTTCGGTGAAAAATATGACAGGGGGTCCATTCGGTCCTTGTGGCTACTTGAATTATGTCAAGAACAACTTACATCCTGATGTGGTGGACAGTGTTGACGGGTATATAATAGAAACAAAGGACGGTAAGAAGAAAGTAGTTTCAAAAAGCAATTTAAATTCAATGTAATAATGATAAAAAGGTCAAACCCACCCTTGACTTATGATCAGAGCAAGCTTGACACCATAATTGCTAACCGTAAAAGGAGAGATCATGACTATTGAAATCGTCCGTGCCTTTTTTGCTTGGTGTTCAGTAATAAACATAGGATTGCTGATATGGTGGTATTTATTTTTCATCCTGGCTCACGATTGGACGTATCGGTATCATACTAAATGGTTCAAAACTTTATCTGTTGATACGTTCGATTCCATGCACTATGCAGGTATGGCGCTATTTAAAATAGGGATACTTCTGCTCAACTTAGTGCCGTATTTTGCCTTGCGGATTGTTGGTTAAGTTTTATTGAATACAGATCCAGATGACGCCTCCCATTACCAGCATCATTCCGGCCAATATGCGCAACCTGAACCGCTCTTGACGAAATAGGAGACTGATGACAAGAGTAAAGACCGGAAAAGTTGCGATGATCGGGGAGACCACGACCACCCTTCCGCAGTTAAGCGCTGAATACATGCTTAAAACCCCCATGGCTATTAATCCTCCGGCAAGCCCGCTCCACATGAGAGCTCGCAGGGGGAGAATAAACGGCAGGCTGCCGATCCGGAGACGGTAGATAAGCACGGAGCCGATAAAGGAGACTGTGAAAGAGACAAAGCTTGCAAAATAGGGACTGGGAAGCATCTCTAAACCGAATTTTCCAAGATTGTGGTTGACCGCGCGGATAACGGCAGCGCCGATGGGAAGAATAAGAGCCCACAAGGCCCAATCCCTGCGTCCCTGCTGCCGCCAGGAAAGCACCATTATCCCCGCCACAGTGCCTATGGTACCCATAAGAAACACAATAGTGATATGCTCTCCCAGCACTAACACTGCACCAGCGGTAGCAAAGAGAGGCGCCGTTGCCGAAATTGTTGCAGATATAGTGGGACCCATCCGTTTGGCGGCTTCGAATGCCAGATATATGGAAAAAAGTGGATGGGCCAGGCCATTGACAAAAAAGATCCACATTCCGGGATTCGCCAAGTATTCAGCTTTAAGTAAGAATGGAGACAACAACCAGAAAATCACCACGCAGGTGCCGATGGTAATCATTGAACTGGTCTGAGGGTCCACATATGTAAAACTCCTCATGGTTACAACAACTTGCCCGCCAAAGCAAAAAGCCGCGAATACCGCGTAGAGGATTGGTACAAGAGCTTCATCCATAAAAAACGAGGCCTCATCAAATATCGATATGGCATTATGTGAAAAGGGGTTATGTGATTTTATGCTTTTGTGTCTGAAAGAAAGGTGAGGTCCCCTGCTATGCCGCTAAGGGCGCCAAGTGACACCCCTGTAACCTTGTATTATATCATGGTCCCGGGATCTAAGGAACAAATATTTGCCGAACCAGCTAATCGATACACCACCCCTTAGATGAAGGGGCCTAATTTTGACTCATTGTCAAAATTTGTATGAGTTAAGAGTTGACTTGATAATTATGATTTATTAGTGCTTTGAAGGAGTATTTGTACAAACCATGACAAATAAAATGAAAAAGATATTTATTCTGACTCCCTTAATCATCCTCCTCTGTTTGTTTGGTGTCTATTTTCTATTTCCGGGAGTGATGTTTGATCTTCTGAAAACGGCAGAAAGAAGTGCCGCAGGTCTTAAGCAGCACAGCGTCTATGTGGAGGGGTTGCGTATTGAATATCTGGAAGGAGGAAAAGGCGATACTCTTGTACTGCTCCACGGATTCGGTGCAAACAAGGACAACTGGACACGATTCGGAAAATACCTCACTTCTCATTTCAGGGTGATTGCTCCAGATCTTACAGGTTTCGGGGAAAGCAGTCCTGACCCTGACGGCAACTATACCATTCGAGTTCAGGCTGAGAGGATAAAGGCATTTATTCGGGCCTTAGGAATCAAGTCATTGCACCTCGGCGGAAACTCCATGGAAGACAACATCGGTCAGTCAGTCGCGACTCGGGGCCTGTTGTCAGAACTTCGTGACGCAGGCGAGATAACGGGCGGGCCTCCACCGCTAAAAAAACGTGACCGGTCACGTTTTCTTCAGCAACTCGACGAAATGATTCAGTCAATCCATCGTAAGCATCCGTCCAATTCCACCAAACAAGGCTAATTCAGCCGACGCAGAAAACCGCGCCCGCTTACCTTTGCGTTATGTGTATATAGGACAGTTATGAAAAGATGTAGCTGGGTAACAGATGACCCAATATATATGAAATACCATGACAGGGAATGGGGAGTGCCTCTTCATGATGACACAAAACTTTTTGAAATGCTTATTCTTGAAGGGGCTCAAGCTGGGCTGAGTTGGCTCACTATCCTCAAAAGACGTGAAACATACAGAATTGCATACGATGGTTTTGATCCAGTTAAAATTGCCAAATGGAACAGCAAAAAACTTAATCGTTTATTAAAAGACCCTGGAATCATAAGAAACAAACTTAAGGTAGAAGCCGCAATAGTCAATGCCAGGGCTTACCTGAAAGTGACTGATGCGTTCAAAAGTTTCGATGAATTTATATGGTCCTTTGTTGGTGGTAGACCTGTCCAAAATTCTTGGCAAAAATCGGGTCAAATTCCAACTACCACTCCAGCGTCAGATAGAATGAGTAAAGAACTAAAGCGCAGAGGTTATAAATTTGTTGGCTCGACGATATGCTACGCCTTTATGCAAGCGGTAGGAATGGTTAATGATCATGTTACAGACTGCTTCAGGTATGAATCTATCAAAAAAAGAACACATAAGAAAAACTGTTCAGGGATGAGAAGGCCGGGCACGTTCTGAACCCTTCTTTCAAAGATTCTTTCAAAGATTATAAGAGCCCTAAGAAAGTACCTGAACCTCAATCATATCTCCCGCCTCAATTCTATCCACACCTTCCGGGACTTTGATAAGCGCCTCGGCGCGCGCCTGCGACTGGATACGGCTTTTCATCTTCAGGGGCACTCCCCACCACTCTCCTCCCCTTCTCTCTAAGATAGCCTGATAAAACTGGGTCCAAGTGGAATCACCCCCTACACCTGATGCCAAACGCACCTTTTTGATCCCAAAGGGGATTGGCCGCCTCCCTGCAATCTGAAGAAGACCGGGTAACGCTAACTGGAGAAAGGCCATCTCATTGGAAGGGGGACCGCCAGGAAGACAGAAAACCGGCCTCCCATCAAACATTCCCATTGCCACTGCCTTACCCGGGCCTATACGGACCCTGTGAAAGATCAACTCCCACCCCATTTCATCCAATACCCTGACAGTCAGGTCACGTTCGCTCTTCCACGCCCCCCCGCTGGTCACAAGGGCGTCGGCATCCGAAACCATTGAGGTAAAGGTACGGCGAATCTCCTTTGAATTGTCTTTTACCACCCTGCTCTTTACCGGCATCCCGAAATGCCGTAACCAGGAATTAAGAGTCACGAGGTTACTGGCATAAAGCTGGCCTGATTTGAGGGCGTGGCCCGGAGCCACCACTTCATTGCCGGTAGCAACGATAGCAATACGCGGCCTTGGGAACACAGGAATCTGGTGCACCCCCCCGGCGGCCAGAAGACCTGTCAGCGCAGGGGTAAGCATCTCTCCCTTGGACACAACAAGCTTCCCTGTCTCCACATCGGTGCCACGAAAGAGCACATTACGTCCAGGCTCGGCATTCTTAAAACAGAGCACCTGGTTTGCTTGCTCCCGGGTAAATTCAACCGCGATAACCGCATCTGCTCCTTGAGGGAGGAGAGCCCCGGTCATAACCTTTATCGCTAATCCCGGTTCAACAGACCCTTTAATGTTATCACCGGCAGCCGACATCCCGGTCACCCTCAGCTTAACAGGGTGGTCCTTCGAAGCCCCTTTTATATCCTTTGCGACCACCGCGTAGCCGTCCTTAAGTGATGAGGTTGCGGAGGGGCAATCAGCAGATGCAAAGAGATCCTCTGCCGCAATCAGATCGCAGACCTCATCCACCGGTAGAACCACTGGCGGAAGCCTTTTCAAGGTACCAAGGACCATGGAAAGAGCTTCTTCAAATCCGATATCATATTTTTCCATCTCTGCACTCTTTATTGGATCTTTGTTTTTTCATTCGACGTTCGATGTCGGAGTCTTCGCTTACCTGGATGTTCGATGTCGGAGTCTTCGCTTACCTGGACGTTCATCTTTTCCCGCCCCGCTCTACCATTCGCATTCAGGACACGGCAATAACCTACGAGCAGACTCAAGATTTTCCGCCTCACAGAACCTCTTCCAGGTCCACAAACTGATCTTCCATCTGATAAAGTGTCCGATCCAGCTCATTGAGACGTCTCAATAGAAGATGTTCCCTCGCGATCTCCTTCAGCTCTATTATCTTTTCTGCATAAGGTCCAAGTTTATCTCTCACATCAGAGGGTGTGCCAGGATTATCTGTGATAGTCTCTAAATAATCGGCTATTTCATAAAAAGAGATTTCCCTTTCCACCAGGTCCTTATGGGACATTCGCCTTAACAAATCCGCGATATTGGGGAAACGTTTTTCAAAACGTTTCTCGTAAAAAGGGATAACCCGTATATCAACCTGCATATACTTGCTCATTTTAAATACCTCCCTTCCGGAATTCGACCCGGCTCACTCTTCCCTTCAAGGTCTGAAACAGACCTCCAAGAGCCGTATCATGATAAGATCTCTTCAGGCGGCGAATCTTTTGCTCTCTGAGAATCGATTCCAACAACTGGGTCTCAAACTGGTTATCTAATGTTGCCGCCTGAAATGATTTTGGTGAACATAAGATGAAGAAATACCGGATGTTCAGAGAAAATTCAAGTCAATAGATTGATATTGAGATCTTTCTTTTACAGGCTGAGAAGATATTCGACAATCCTCTCCTGATCCTGGCCTGTGAAGGGACACATTATGATTTCATTTGACACGCTGCAAGGCCCCTGTCTATATTCAGTAAAAAACTCATTTACCAAAGGCTCCAAGTGGCACTTTAAAACAGAACCGGTGCATTGTGCCGATTCAAGGCCCGTGCTTACACCTGGGTATGAGAAGGAATTCCTTGTGCCGGAATTTTTGAAAGATACAAGATGGTTTAGGAGGTGTCTGAAATGACCGACGAATGGATGACAAAGCAGGAGAGATTTGAGGCCGCTATTGCCCTCGATCCCGTTGACCGGCATCCGGTCTTTCCCATCCTTGTGACAACCGCTCCCAGGTTATATGGAATCATCCAGGCAGCGGCATGGCAAGACCACAATGTGGCCCGAGAAGCCTTAATCAGATGCTTTGAGGACTTTGGATACGACTACGGGAGCAAGCCGAACTATTATTACTCTATGCTCCCTGGAAAAATGTGCGCAGCCCCTGTCCGCAACCTGATACCGGGTAAACATTTGGCTGAAGATGACCTCTACCAGGTGGATGAGAAGGTCCTCTTTGCCCGCGAAGATTACGATAAGATTACCTCTTTGGGATGGAACGGGTTTTGGGATGAGCACTATGAAAAGATCAGCACGAAGACATGGGAGCAGTTTACGCTAATGCAAAGTATCTCCAATCAACTATACGTGGATGACATGAAAATCTGCGAGGAGAGGGGGATGCCTATTTTTTTAGGAGTCGCTGTTGACTCTGTGCTGATGGCCTTCTCCCTCAGTCGGACCCTAAACGAATTTACCAGAGACCTTTATGAAGTCCCGGACAAGGTGGAAGCCGCCATGCAGGCATCATGCGATGATCTGATTTCAAACGCCGTTCAGGTCTGCAAGAATAATGGCAAGAAGGTTGCCTTTATTGTCCTGGAGAGAGGTTCGGGTTTCTATTATCGTCTGCCTGTATTTGAGCGCTTTGAATGGACCTTCCTGCAACGCTACGTAGATGCCTTTGTGTCCGAAGGGATTACTCCATGGTTACATCTTGATACAGACTGGGGCATGAATCTGCCCTACTTCAAAAAACTCCCAAAAGGGAAGTGTGTCTGCGACCTTGACGGCACCACAGATATATTCAGGGCCAAGGAGATACTGAAAGATCATATGTGTATCAGCGGCGATGTCCCGGCGAGCCTGTTAACCGTAGGAAAACCAGAGGAGGTTTCTGAATACTGCAAAAGGCTGATCGACCACGTGGGAGAAGGAGGAGGGTTCATGTTAACCACGGGATGTGAATGCCCCATCGACGCAAAACCCGAAAACCTGAGGGCGATGGTGGAAACAGGGAAGGAATACCGGGGACAAAAGGGCCGGCGCAAGGTTAAAAGGCCGGTTGCAGTCAAAAAGAAGCCGGCAGGCAAGGTCGATCTTGTGGGGAATATCGCACAGGCCATAGCAAAACTCCGTTATAATGACGTGATGAAGATGGTGACCCAGGCCACTAAAGACGGCGTTGACCCTTTGTCGATCCTGAATGATTGTCGCGCGGGGATGGATCAGGTGGGGGAGCTTTACAGCTCCGGGGAATATTTTCTGTCCGAACTTATCATGTCAGCGAACATATTCAAAAAAGTGGCGGCCATGATAGAACCGCTGTTAATGGAAGACAGACGAGATTCGGCCTTGGGTTCAGTGGTTATCTCTACTCCCAAGGGGGATATTCATGATATTGGGAAGAATATTGTGGCAACCCTTTTCAAAGTGGGCGGGTTCAATGTCTTCGATCTTGGTGTAGATGTGAAACCCGAGGTAATTGCAGATGCGGTCGCTGAAACAGATAGTACGATTGTAGCCATGTCGGCCCTTATCACCCCTACCTTTCAGTCGATGAAGAGGACGGTGGAACTGTTAGAGGAAAGGGGTCTGAGGGACGGACGATATGTTATCATTGGAGGTGGTCCCACCACGGGTGCTGTACGCGATTATGTGGGTGCCGATGCATGGAGCCTTGATCCCAAAGTGGGCGTTAATTTGTGCAGAGATTTTTTGGGAGGGACGTTAACCTGATTTGTGTCATCGAGGTGTAAAAGTGCGCTTACTGTTGTAAACAAAAATACAGACGATCCAAAGGAGAGAAATTTGAAAGAGATCTGCCGCGATTTGCATAACGAGCAAGAGGCCCTGGACGTTATCGTCTCTAAGCTCAGTAACGAACAATGGGACCTCATTACGCCATTTATCGGCTGGTCCATCAAGTATGAAATCGCTCATGTAACCTTTTGGGACATGGCGGCCAGACTGGCGGCCTCGGATGAATCGGCTTTCAAAAAACTCATCGGAAGCATGTTTGTCTCTGAAGAGGCCTATATGGAATCCCAGCGAGAGCTTCGAGAAGCTACACCGGCATATGTCATGGAATACTGGCGGCGGGAACGGAAAGCCCTGGTCGATGCCCTGGCCGCAAAAGGCCCCAAGGACCGCATCCCCTGGGTTGGTCCTACGATGAGCGCTCGATCCAAAGCCACGGCCCGCATTATGGAAACCTGGGCCCACGGTCAGGATGTGGTGGATACCCTCGGTATTGAACGGGAGCCCACCGACCGGCTCAGGCACGTGACCCATATCGGCGTGACGACCTTTGGCTGGAGCCACGTCAGCCGGGGTCTGGAAGTGCCCGATGTGGCCGTGCGTCTGGAACTGATCGGCCCCTCAGGCGATCTGTGGACCTGGGGCTCGGAAGACGCCTCAGATAGCATTAAAGGTCAGGCCGAGGACTTCTGCCTGGTCGTGGTTCAGCGTCGACACGTGGACGACACCCGGCTTGAAGTGAGGGGCGATGTAGCCCGGAACTGGATGCTCATCGCCCAGGCCTTTGCCGGCCCTCCTGTAGCCGGACCCAAGCCCGGAGAGAGGAAAATAACATAACAGACCATATTCAGATATAAGCAACCCTTACCAAAACGAGGAACAAAGTGGACTTGGATTTTACCCGGGAAGAATTGGCTTTGCGCCAGGAAGTTGAGGCATTTGTCCGGCGCGAGTTGCCGCCGAATTGGGATAACCAGATTGTGTTCTGGCCGGGTGGCTACGGGACCATTCCGATCTTTGAAACGCGATTCCAGGAAGTCGCAAAGGCGTTCAGTCTTAAGCTGCATGAAAAGGATTGGACCCGTCTGGCATGGCCTGAGGAATATGGAGGAGAAGCCTCTGTGATGAAAGCGGCCATTGTTGGAAACGTGCTTTCTTATCACAGAGCGCCTGCGGGAGGCGTTGCCTCTTCCATAGTTGCCCCCACGATTATTCTGGTAGGCACCGAAAAACTTAAAAAGGAGTTCCTGCCGAAAATCGCCGATGGTCGGGCCGGGTTCTGGCTTGCCTACAGCGAACCCAACGCCGGGTCCGACCTGGCTGCCCTGAAAGCCACCGCTGTGGAAGACGGGGACGATTATATCATCAATGGCCAGAAAATATGGAGCAGCGGCGCTCACGTGACGGAATACGCCTGGGCCCTGGTCAAAACCGACCCGGATGCGCCTGCTCATAAGAGTGCGACCCTGATTATCATCCCCAACGATACACCGGGGGTTACGATCAAACCGATAATCAACATTTGCGGCAATCATTCATTTAACGAAGTTTTCTTCGACGATGTCCGGGTGCCCAAAAAATATGTTGTCGGTGAAGTCAATCAAGGCTTCTACAATGTCATGTTGGCCCTTCAGTTCGAACGGCTGACCATTGGGTCAGGCTCGTTTCGGAGGGTGCTCGACGAACTCATCCAATATGCCAAAGAGAATGTTCGCAACGGTCGTCCCTTGTCGGAGAACAACCCAGTCAGAAGGGCGCTGGCGGACCTCGCGATTGAGATTGAGATATTCGAGACCTTCTATTGGCAGTCAGTCTGTATGCAGGAAAAAGGGAAAGTGCCGGAAGTTGAAGCCTCGGCCCTCAAATTGGTTTTTACCGAACTCAGCGTCAAACTGGCCAACACGGCCGTGGACATTCTTGGTCCCTACGGGTTGTTGGACAAAGGCTCGACCAGGGCTCCTTTCGGAGGACGAGTCGGGATCGGATATCTGGACTCCATCTCCGGTCCAATAGGCGCCGGCACTTCGGAAATACAGAAAAGCATTCTGGCCACCAGGGGGTTGGGGCTCCCTCGCCACTAACAAAAAAGGGAGGCGTATCTTGGACTTTGAACTTAATGAAGATCAACGGATACTTCAAAAATCCGCCCGTGATTTTCTAAAAAAGGAATGCCCCAAGGATCTGGTTCGAAACCTGGCTGATGTCGACCCAGGGCATTCTACCGAGTTGTGGCAAAAAATGGCCGCATTGGGGTGGATGGGGCTGCTTGTACCCGAGGAATACGACGGCATCGGCTGGTCATTTGTGGAACAGGCCGTGTTGCTTGAAGAGATGGGTTTCACCCTTTGTCCGGCCCCCTTTATTTCAACAACAATTCTCGGAGCTCAAACTCTGGTCATGGCGGGCAATGAAGAACAGAAACGGGACATTCTGCCAAACGTAGTCGCCGGAGACCTGATTCTGACGATGGCCTTGACTGAATCCGACGGCGGATGCGAACCGTCGGCGCTGGATCTCATGGCAATGCGGGAAGGAGAT
>Ga0208902_1000301_pt1 | contig 27637 bp, 19 predicted proteins | sample AntAceMetag02UKH_FD_184767 | JGI IMG/M metagenome (GOLD analysis project Ga0208902, IMG submission 184767) | Saline lake microbial communities from Ace Lake, Antarctica - Antarctic Ace Lake Metagenome 02UKH (SPAdes) (version 2) | ecosystem: Environmental > Aquatic > Non-marine Saline and...
TGATGCAAAAATATTATGATGCAGCTCAGGATCATATTGAAATAATGACAGTCGCGCCTGAACTAAAACACATGAGATCGTTAGCTCTATTTTGCTCAAAAAAGGGAACTGTTCTTTCTGCGGGACATTCGAATGCTACTTACAACAACATGTTAGAAGGAATGCAAGTAGGGATTTTACATTCTACACACTTTTTTAATGCAATGAGACGGTTACATCACCGTGATCCCGGAGTAGTTGGTGCAATTATGATCCATCCAAATGTATCTTGTGAAATTATAGCTGACGGGTATCATGTGCATCCTGCAATAATTAAATTATTAAGAAGAGTGAAACCTATTAGCAAAATTATTTTAGTTACAGATTCTTTAAAGCCAACCAAACAAACAAGTGGTAAATTAATAGCAAATGGAGAAGAAGTATATATTGAAGATGGATTATTCAAAAGGAAATCTGACGATACAATCGCAGGTTCATCTCTAACAATGATCGAAGGTGTAAAAAATCTTGTTGAAAATATGAATGTTCCCATTGATGATGCTTTGAGAATGGCAAGTTGTAACCCGGCAACTGTAATAAGCAAACAAGCTAAAATCGGTTATCTTCTACCGGGTAGAGATGCCGATGTCACTGTATTTGATAAAAATTTTAATGTTGAGATGACAATTGTAAAAGGCAAAATTCGTAAATTTTTTGAATAAACTCAAACCTCTCGTAAAGACCAAAACACACAAATAATAATTGAAAACTATAATTTTATAAATCCACAAGAATAAATATTCCTTGGTGACTTTTGTTTACCTTGTAAGGAACGAAGTGATGTACCAGGAAGTGAAATATTTATTACGAACTTATTATGATCATCACATTTTCTTTAAATATTTTGCAGCTATTATCTTAATTGTTTGATTATTAAATAAAACTTTATATGCTATTTGAGATGATTTTGATATAGCGACAATTTTTCCCTTACCGAATATTTTATGATAAACAGAATCATTTATTTTTATTTTTTTACTTTTACTATAATTTATTCCACTATTTTGTTTTGTATCTATATTATATCGTTTAGGTTGTTTCTTATAAAATTTATTAGTATAATTTTCGTGTTTAAAGTAATTGGTGTTTTGGGATTTAGTATTTGAAAAATTCTTATGAATAATACATTCGTTCGATATTTCTTCAATAAATTGTGAAGTCATGTTGTGCATAAATTGTCCGAAACGCATTCTTTTTTGTGCAGAAGTTAAATATACATTTTCCATCGCCCTAGTAATACCCACATAAAATAATCTTCGTTCTTCCTCCAACTCTTCTCTATTTTCTTTACTCCTTTCTAATGGGAATAATCCTTCTTCCATACCAACAATAAAAACCGTAGGAAATTCCAAACCTTTTGCACTATGAAGCGTCATTAAAACCACCATATCAGTTTCATCATTCCACTGATCAATATCTGTAATTAATGATACTTCTTGTAAAAAATTTACTATTGTTGCACCTTCATTATTTTTTTCAAATTGAAGAACACTATTAATAAATTCATCGATATTAGCAATTTTATCTTGAGCAAATTCGCTTTCATCTTGATATTGTTCCTTAAAATTTACCTTGTCAATTAATTTAAAAACAAATTCAGATGGTGAATTCTTATCAATTTCATTTTGAAAATTTAGCATTGTTTTTAAGAACTTCTCTGTTTTTGATTTTGCATAACTTGCTCCTACTTCATCAGGATATTGAAGTGTTTCAAATAGTGTTCTATTAGTATTATTACCAAATTTTTCTAATCTATCTATTGTAGTCTTCCCAATTCCTCTAGGTGGTACATTAATAATCCTTTTCAAACTTAGAGAATCGTTTGGATTTGTAAAAAAATTTAAATATGCTAAAATATCTTTTACTTCTTTTCTTTCATAAAACTTCGTTCCGCCAACAATTGTATATCTAATAGACCTATTTCGTAAAGCTTCTTCAATTAAACGAGATTGAGCATTGGTTCTGTAAAGTATCGCAAAATCCTTATATTTAGCTCCTTGATCAACTTTTTTTATAATCGTTTCAGCAACAAAATCAGCTTCAGCATAATCGCCTTCCAATTCTTTGAAAATAAGTTTTTCTCCGTTTTCAGAATCCGCCCATATTTTTTTCTTTTTCCGTAAAATATTATTTCCAACTACAGAAGAAGCAGCTAATAAAATATTTTTAGTTGAACGATAATTTTGTTCAAGTTTAATTATTTTAGAATTTTTAAAAGCTTTTTCAAATTCCAAGATATTTTTTATATCGGCTCCTCGCCATTTATAAATAGATTGATCATCATCTCCTACTACACAAATATTATTGTGAACTTGAGAAATAGTTTTTAAAAACAAAAATTGAACATGATTAGTATCTTGATATTCATCAACCAAAATATAATCCCATTTATTCTGATATTTTTGTTTCAGTTCACGATGTTTTTTAAATAAAATTAATGGTTGAATTAAAAGGTCATCAAAATCTACGGCATTATTCTCCATTAATCTTTTTTGATATTCGGTATAAATTTTTATATTTTGTTCATTAATAAAATTATCTTCAAAATATTTTTTTGCATCTTCTGGTAAAATTAGTTGTTGCTTGGCATTATTTATAAAATGTTTTATAGCTTTTGCTTTAATAATATCGCTATTAAGACCCAATGCTTTTATAGATTCTTTTATCAAATTGAGTGAATCGGTAGAATCATAAATGGTAAAATCTGCCATAAAATATCTTTTTTCTTCTCTCAAAATACGAGCATTAATGCTATGAAAAGTACCTATATCAACATAATTTGATTTGAAACCAAGCAAGTTTTTAACTCTCTTTTTCATCTCTTTAGCCGCTTTATTAGTAAAAGTTACAGCTAAAATACGATTCGGCGTTGTCTTTTTCTTTTGAAGTAAATAAGCAATTTTGTAAGTTAAAACTCGAGTTTTACCAGAACCTGCTCCGGCAAAAATCAATAACGGCCCATCAGTATGAATAACAGCTTGTTGTTGTTTTTTATTTAATTTGTTTAAAAATTCATCCATATATTATTAACGACTGGTAATTGTATCGTTTTTTACCTGTTCAGATTTTAAATTTTTCAGTGAATCTTTCATTGCTTTTCGGAATTGTTTTAATTTGTTTTTTGCGTGATTATGTTCTACAAGTGTTTTTGAAAATGTATGATGACCATCTCCAGTTGCTACAAAGTAAGTAAAATCCGTTGTATCGGGATGTATCACAGCAAGAATTGCATTTAAACCCGGATTATTTATTGGACCAGGTGGTAATCCTCTATGCATATATGTATTATATTCTGAATCAGTTCTCAACTCACTTATTTTTAATAATCTATCGGGACCAGGTATAATATATTGAATAGTTGGATCGGCTTGTAACCGCATATTTTTATTTAATCGATTGTAATATACAGATGCAACTTTTGGCATTTCAGAATCATAAATAACTTCACCTTGTATTATTGAAGCGAGAGTAATGAGTTCATTAACAGTCATTCCTTTTTCTTCCGCATCCCAGATTAAATCTACACTTATATTTTTTTTAAAATTATTTACCATCTTTTGAATAACATCTTCTGCCCTTGCATCTTCAGAAAAATAATATGTGTCGGGAAAAAGAAAACCTTCAATACTTTTAACGGATTTATAATAAATATCAAATTTGGCAGTATTATCTATATTTAATAAAAAACTATCAGCAGGAATTTCCAATTTTTCTTCAAATATTTTTGCTATTTCAGTTAATTCCAATCCTTCAGGTATTGTGATTCTCTTTTGCAAAATTGCAGCATTTGCCAAATGATAAACTAATGAAACATAATTAATTCCACCTTTAATTTTAAACTTGCCAGCTTGGATATTTCTCGTTTTTCTTAATAATTTTGCTGTTAAAATAAATTTCCAACGATCTTTTATCAAATTATTTTCATCTAAGGTCTGAACTATTTCTTTAAAATTAGCTCCTTTTGGAATTTCAATTGTAACTACATTATCCGTATCTAAATTATTTGCTTTTTGATGAATTAAAAAATATAAATTAAATAAAACAACAATAATAAAAAATACGAAAATTAAACTAACTATAAGAATAATTGAATGTTTATCTATTTTTTGTGAACTTTTAAAATTAAAATATTTTTCCATAATATTAATTTAATATATAACTAATTAATATAGTTAATAATATTCTGCTAAGTGTCTATATATTAAATTTTTAATACCTATAATGTTCAGGTTTAAAAGGACCTTCCTTATCAATTCCAATATATTTTGCTTGTTTTTCAGTCATCGTAGTCAAATTAACATCTAATTTTTCCAAATGCAATTTAGCAACCATTTCATCTAATTTTTTACTTAAACGATAAACTTTATTATCATGATCATTTTCCCATAATTCAATTTGTGCTAACACTTGATTGGTAAATGAGCTGCTCATTACAAAAGAAGGATGACCAGTTGCATTTCCAAGATTCACTAATCTACCCTCCGATAATAAAATAATTGAATGCTCATCAGGAAATAATATCTTATCCACTTGTGGTTTGATATTGATCTTTTTCACACCAGGCAGTGCGTATAATTCATTCACTTGAATTTCATTATCAAAATGCCCAATATTGCATACAATAGCATTGTTTTTCATTTTTTCCATGTGATCAGTTCTAATTACATCACAATTACCGGTTGCTGTAACAAATATATCGCCTTCTTTGACTACATCTTCTAAAGTTCTTACTTTAAAACCTTCCATCGCAGCTTGCATTGCACATATAGGATCGATTTCTGTAATAGTAACATTAGCTCCGTAAGATTTCATAGATTGAGCACAGCCTTTACCAACATCACCATATCCACAAACAACAACATTTTTACCGGCTATCATAACATCAGTTCCTCTTTTGATCCCGTCTGCTAATGATTCTCTGCATCCATAGAGATTATCAAATTTTGATTTAGTAACAGAATCATTTACATTTATTGCTGGAAATAATAGTGTTTTATTTTGCATCATTTCATATAATCTATGCACACCGGTTGTTGTCTCTTCACTAACACCTCTTAACACTTCTGCTATTTTATGCCATCTATTTGGATATGATTTTAAATCTTCTAAAATTGTTCTCTGTAATATTGCTTTCTCTTCATTTTCTGTTGTTATTTTTGGAATCTTACCTGTTTTTTTATATTCCTCTTCAAATTTATATCCTTCATGTACAAATAAAGTTGCGTCTCCACCGTCATCGACAATTAAATCCGGACCTTCATTTTCATTAAATAATAAAGCCTGTTTTGTTGACCACCAATATTCTTCCAATGTTTCACCTTTCCATGCAAATACAGGAATTCCTTTCTTGGCAATATAAGCGGCGGCATGATCTTGAGTTGAATAAATATTACAACTTGCCCATCTAACTTTGGCGCCAAGTTCAACAAGCGTTTCAATTAACATTGCCGTTTGAATTGTCATATGTAAACTGCCGGTAATTTTTGCACCTTCTAAAGGTTTTTTCTTACCATATTTTTTTCTGACACTCATCAATCCTGGCATTTCACTTTTTGCAATTTCAATCTCTTTTTTACCAAATTCCGCTAATTTTATATCTGCAATTTTATATTTCAGTTTTTTATTCATAACTTATTAATCTCCTTTTTTTATACTCTGTTATAATCATCTTCATAACGAACAATATCATCTTCACCAAAATATTCACCAGTTTGAATTTCAATTATTTCTGCATTATCATTCCCAATATTTTCTATTCGGTGCTTGTTACCCTTTGGAATATATATATGGTCATTCGGAAAATATTCTTTCTCACTATTCCCATTAATTATTTTAACTTCTCCAACCGTAATGATCCAATGTTCATTTCTTCTTTTGTGCGATTGCAACGACAATCTCTGTTTCGGATAAACAATGAGTTTTTTTACTTTATAATTTTCATTATCAATTAATATTTCAAAGCTTCCCCATTGTCTTTCTTCTTTATAATTCACTATTATCTTCCTTTTATTCTCTAGTAAAATAATATTCTATCATTACAGCTGTTTGTACAATAGCCATCAAACCTCGTAAGCTATTAAAAAATTCTCCAACTTTCTTGCCAAATTTTGGTGAAATCATAATCGTATCTCCTGATCTGATTTCCGGTAATAATGACTGATCTCCTGTTTCTATATATTTTTCAACATTAACATAGATCAATACATTTTTTTCGCCCTCTCCTAATTTAGCCCTAAGTACTCTAACATCAGTCAATTTGGCATTTAATGTAGGACCTCCTGCTTGAGATAGAGCTGACATCATATCCCAACCTAGAGGAATTTGATAAATGCCCGGCCTTACCACCTCTCCCCATATTTTTACCGGAAATGTCAATTTATTAGAGTTAATATCATATCCTGGTGATAAACTCATACCAGATGAATAATTTTGTCCAAAACAAACTGAAACAAATAATAATATACTTAACAATAATAATTTTTTCTTCATATTAATTCTCCTTTACATTAAATTGAACCCAAGCAGATTCTGCACCTTCTATTTCTGGTGTATTATAACCTGTGGGTGTAATTGCATCTATTTTCCATTGATATTGACCTCCTGATGTTAAAGTGTCAACTAAACTGCTACCATCTTTATTAAAAATTATTTTCTGTGTACTGCCATCATATCCTTCTCTTGGAAAACCATAACACCACAGGGAATCGCCATTAATATCAGCAACCTTAATAATAAAATAACTAATTCCAAAATCAATATCTGGAGAGTATTTAAAAGAAAAAGTCGGAGTTTGCGAAGCAGTACTACCGTCTTCCGGACAAATAATTCCTTGTGGACAATATAAAGTCGGCTTAGCTGCCAATTTATATGAAATAGTATCTGAAGCATCACTAACATTTCCTGATTGATTAAATGCTCGGATATAATAAAAATATTGTATCTTAATTGAAACGTTATAATCAATATATTCTGTTGCAGTAGCAATTGGGTTAACATAATTAACTGATATAGTAGCAGTTTTAGAATATTTTAATTCATCAGAGTTTGAATTTATTGTATCTGCAGCTCTATATATATAATATCCTTCCAAATCCTTTTCAGAATTCGCTTCCCACTGAATGATAATTGCATTTGCTTCTTCTATAGCATCAATACCCTTCTCTGTAAATTTTTCAGGTACCGATTTATCTACTATTTTAGATGTTTCTGGTGGATTGGGGTTCTCTACATCGGTGCATTGAAAAGCAATAACAAAAAAAGATAACAAAAATAAGTATAATGGCTTATTTATTGACATTTTTTTCCCTTCCATATAAAGTTAAAGAAATTCTATGAACCATATCTAATGGGTGATTTTCCAAAGAGTAATCTATTTTTATATGATATTTTTTATATGGTAATTTAAGTCCAAATCCAATATTATAATTTAGGAGATCTTGTCCAAATCTTAAATCTAGTAAATTTTTAAACCTCCACTGAAAACCATATCTACTATTACTCTCATATTTTGTTATTTCTTTTTCAAACATAATCCAAATCATACTGTTAAAAAACTTTATAGGTTGTTGTAAAGAGATTCCCGAATGTAATTTCATTTTTGCCATATCTATATGCCCACTTGACCATATTATCGGTGTTTGATATACATTTTCTAAATTCAAACCCACAATAATATCTCCAAATTTAGAAATAGAAAATATTTCACTTCCCGGAATAATAAATTTTGTACCAATATCAACTCCCGCTCCTTTAGCCGTTCCCTTTCCATGATAAATAGATTTAGATAATAATTTAATATTAATTCCAATAGGATTTCCAATTTCAAATTTATCATAAGCCCAACCAACATTTATAACATGAGTCAAATTAGTTGCAAATGTAAGATGAACTACATTCTCAGCATCGGAGAATTTATCTCCTTCACCATAATGCTCTCTTACATATGTTCGTCGTTCTTCCAAGTCATATTCAAATAAATTGATCCTTTCAGTCAAATCATCTACCGCTACCCTATTCCAGGTTACGCCAAGGTAATATTTGTCACCATATTTAGTCATCATTCCTAAACTATGTTGATAACCAAGTCCAAACAAATTATTATATTGAATAAAAATCTCATTTCGATTAACTTGTGACAAACCTGCTGGATTTACTAATATAGACTGAATTCCTGTAACTTGAGTAACACCTATATTTCCTAATCCAACAATTAATGCGGGTTTACTTGCATGAATAAAGGCATCACCATAGTTACCGGCAAATAAATATATTACTTGTATTAATATAATAAAAATTATTTTTTTCATCTTAATTTCACTATTTTCCCGTGTGTTTTTTTAACATTATCGTCTATAGTTCCTTTTATTTCATAAAAATATACACCATTAGCAACAAAATTATTATATTTATCTCGTCCATTCCATGGTATTTCATGATAACCAATATTATTTAAAAGTAAATCCGTTTCGGCATTATATTGATCAATTGTTAATATTTTTCTCCCTGCTAAGGTATAAATGTTTATTTCTAAATTTTCAAATTGATCCGTTAACTCATAAATAATTAATGTTTTAATTGCGAATGGATTGGGATAATTTCCATAGTCGATAATTTTTGATTCCTCAAGGTAATTAATTTGATATTCTTTTGAATATGATTCGTTTCCAACAATGTCAGTAGCAAATATTTGTAATGTATGAGTACCCGTTTCCAATTCTAAATTAAATCTTAATCCAAGTGTTCTAATATCATCTCCTTGTAAAATAACTACATTTGACTGATCAATTTCCACATCATCAATTAAAATTTCCCAATATTCCAGCTCAGGATTTACACCATTATTATCACTTATCATTGCCGAACATCGTGAATTATTTGCAACATAACTATTTGTCATTAATTTCCCGCCATTAACATTCAGTTTTATTTCTGGAGCAATATTATCGGCAGATTTAGAAAAAATATAATATCCAGCTTTATCTATATTAAAAAATTTATCACCATTGTTTTCTGAATATTTTTTACAATGAAATTTGTTGGAATCAAGTGATAACCAAGAAATAAAATTTGTACTATCAATATTAGCATTCTGTGAATTTAAATTAATTTGTAAATCGATTGCATCATCAGTCATTACTTTCAATCCATTCGTATCTACTAAACTTGCTCCAAATTTGTCTAAATTGAAATCAACTTGTACTGGTTTGATATATACTTTATACTTATCTTCTTTTGGAATTACTGTGATTGAAGTAAAAATTGAATCATTAAGATCAAAATTTAATTCTGTATTTTCGTTGATCCAATAATTTATAATATTAACTGTATCTATATTATTAGTTGTATCTATTTCATTTATACTGATCAAAGGTTTAATTTTAACTTCAATCTCTACATCTCCCCAAGGTGGTAATATGTTACTGTAAGCTTTATTTATGCTACTATTTTTATCATCAACAACTGTTAAAGTGTCACGATAAATAATATCCACTCCTTCCGAAAGTATTGTAGTAATTAGTTCAACATCGAGAGATTCATCATAATTACTTCGTATTTCTATTTCACTCATTCCATTTACAATATCATAATTTTTAATTTCAATATCAAATACTTCTGATGGAATTAAGTTGTGTTCTCGAGATATCGTTGTATCATTATTCTCATCAATAACAATAATTTTAAAAGTTCTACCATTATTTTCATCCCAATTATACGAGATTTCACTTCTAAAGTTATGCTCATCTTGTTCAATTAATTCACAATTTGGATCATTAGAACTAAAATCTAAATATGCTTTGTTTATTCCATCATTATCTTCAATATTTACTTGAATGTATGCATCTTCTCCAACTTTTGGTTTATTGGGATAAAAATATGGTTCACCAATATATGAACTACCAATTGAAAATTGTAAATGGGAAGCGTTATAATTATTTTCATCCCAAACAAACAATGATACATCGCCTCTATTTGCATCAATGTTTTCAGGTATCTTAACACTGTATTCTACTTCTGAATTAGCGAAATTAACATTCTCATTGTGATATAAAGGAATTTTTGAATTCATTGGTAGGGCACTATAATTAACATCAATTGAATGCAATACTGTTGAATCGTAAGTAACATCATAAGAACCATATAGAGCGGATTCTTGTGGCAGAGAAAAATATAATGAATCATTAGGATTAACCATTTTATTTGATGAGGTTAATTCAAGAGGCGTGTAATCGATGGGTAATTTTAGAGAAGGATCACCCAAAAAATTAAATTGATAATATATAGTTTTTCTATATTGATTTAAATTTGAAATATAATAATAAAATTTTCCCAATTGGATCGCTTGGCCAATACTTATTTGTTTTTTAAATAATTGATCATATATATTTTGGATAAGCCAATAATCATTATTAATAAACCCATATCCGGAAGCTCCGAAAAATGTAACACTTCCACCCTCAGCTCGCATCAATGCTTCACCTATAGACCTTTCTGTGTCAAAAGTTAAAGAATAACAAGTTAATGAATTGACCATTGATGGCATCAATTTATTTGTTAAATATTGGGCATCTTCAATCGGAAAAACATTTCTGTCAGACCAATCAGATCCTCCTCCATGACCAAAATAGTTTAACATTACCCTACCATCATTAAACATTTCTGTTATCCCACCCGCATTTCCTGCATGTGGCCCAGTTTCAGTTGCATAAACATAATATCTATCAATTTGCATAAATTTCGGTATAACATCATTTATCAGACTTTCAGTTTCACCTTTAAATACATCTTCGTATCCAGCTATCATTACGCTTTTATTTAACCAACCATTTATTTTCGGTAAATTTTCGAAAGCTATCGTTTTATCAATCATTTTATTTAACTGATCTTTATTACGAATTGGCCATCTTCCTAAACAAATATCTTGATAATAATCATTATCTATATCGCTAAACCACACATCAGTTAATACTCCACCTCTTGACGGTGCTGCTTGATAAAACATTGTCGGAATATACCAATTTAGTGATTCGTCTATATTACCATCAATTGTTACATCACCAACTAATAAAACATATTTTGGTTTATTAGACCAATTATAATATGCATCAGTTAAGAAATCTTTTATAGCAAATGGAGATAAATTACTATTTGAATATTCATCATAAATTTGGTGAATATTATAAACAACAGGATTAAATCCTTTTTCTTGTTTCAATTCAATAAATCTTTCCAACTCTTCAAAATATTCAGGATCAGAAATAATTATATAGTCACCTTCATTATGAGTATATTTTAATGCAGGTTCATTGAAATAAACATAACATAAGCTATCAACTTTTTTAATTCCATTTTCGCCAACAGTATAATATTTTTCATCCCCGGTAATAATACTATCTTGAAACAGTATTGAATACTTATTGGTATTATTATCTTTATATGTTGTTAAATCACGTAACCACCATAATCCATTTTTAATAACCATTGCATCTTTCAATGAAGAATAATTTTTTAGTTCAAACAAATATTTGCCTTTTTTATATCCTCTAGGAGCTTTAAATTCTAAAATATCATTATAAGCAATAAGTTCTTTATCATATTTTATATCCATCCAATCTAAAAATATTGTATTTCCCTCTGTTGTATTATCTCCTGAAAGAAATATTCTTACTGTATTTTTACCTTCTTTTAAATAACTATGTAAAAACTTTCTATCTGTAACATTTATTATTTGGGGATTTTGATCATACCATGTTTCAGTAGCTATTTGAACATCATTTACAGATATATCTACATTGTGTTCTCCCAATCCTTCATAAGTTAGCCCTTGTAATCTAATTCTAAATTCAACATTATTCATTGAGTTTGCAATATTGTGAATATCAAAATAGAAATATTTTGCTTGTATATCGTCAATTTGGGGACTCATGAACCAATGCTCGGAAGTATATGTAAATTTATCAACATCTGTACGACCCAACATATCCCAAATTTCATTTTCTTCAAAATGATAAGTAAATTGACTTGAGTAATTATAATCTGACGGAACCATATCCGGCTCATCTTTTAAAGCACCCGATTCTTCAACAAATCTTTTTCCCAATTTGTCGGTTTCCCATTCAATATGTATCGCCTCATAACTCGTAAAAGGATTGTATTTATAGTCACCATAAGGATTGGCTAATGTATCTATTAAAAAGAAAATATTATCTTCTTGAGACAACATCACCGAACCAAAAGAATTTGTCTGTACTTTTAATGGTATCTCTTCTCTCCATCTATATGCTTTAATATAATTTATATTTATTTGTGATAAATCAGCACCGGCATTTTCTAAATCTTCCCCCGTTACCCTATATAACCCGGGTTCATTGACATATAAATTAATATATTCCGATGATAAGTCATCTCTATAATTTTGACTCTTTTTCAAACTTTGTATTCTTTCACTTCCTGAAAAATTAGTTATTGGTTTGGAATATGAATTAAGAATAAATTTAGCCGATTTTAAGATTTTAACTCTATTTTTCCCTAAAGGAAGAATTGGAAATATTTGTATTAAACTTCCTCCCTGTGGAACTGAAGTAATGTTAATAAAATTTGTATAATTAATTTGCAATTCATCAACAGCGTTTGAATCATCCGATACTGATTTAAAATTGAAATTAAGATCATAATTCTCAACTTCTTTATTAATATAACTAAACGATAAATCACTTGTCACATTTTCGAGAATTAACGCATAGGAAAAAAGCATTGCATCATTAACATTGGCTCTTAAAAATCCATCTGGTAATTGTAATGGTTTTTCTGTTTCAACGAAAGAATTTATTTCCTCTTCATTAAATTTAATTTCATAAATATATTCATTATTTTTTTGTTCAACATTACATTTAAATCCAAACAATTCAATAGTAATTAATAAACTAAATAATATAAAAATAATCTTTTTAATCATTTCTCCCAGCTAAATATTTTAATAAATCCGTTCTTAAAGTTGACTCATCTAATCCTCTTTTGATCACTCCTTGAAATGCTACAGAAACCTTGCCTGTTTCTTCAGATACAATAATTATAAAACTATCACTCTCTTCCGATAATCCAAGAGCGGCCAAATGTCGTGTTCCTATAGTCGGATCAACATCAATGTTTTCACTTAATGGCAAAATACATTTTGCTGCTACTATTTTTTCTCTAAATATTATTATCGCTCCATCATGTAATGGCGAGGAAGTATTAAAAATTGAAAATATTAGTTGATTACTGATATCCGCATTAATTGGAACTCCCCTTTCAATAATTGATTTTAAGCCCTTATCTCTTAAAACGACAATTAAAGCACCTATTTTATTTCCCTGAAGTTCAAATACTGTAAAAATTAATTCTTCTTTATATTTTTCAATAGATCCTTCCGCAATATTTTTTATCAATGGAATTTGACCTAAGTAGAGTAATATTCTTCGTAATTCCGGCTGAAAAACTATTACAAATAAAATAACCCACACTGTAGTTAAACTACCCAAAAGCCAAGCTAATGCTTTTAAATTTAATGCCTGAGCAATTATCCCTAATGCACCTAACAATATCATTCCGATCAACATTTGACTCGCTCGAGAATCTTTAAATAATAAATAAATCACGTAAAAAATAAAAGCAACAAGAATGATATCAATCAAATCTAATAAAGTAAAACTTATAAAACCAATTTTAAATAATTCAATCATTATTTGCCAATAATTCCATCTAATATTTTTATAGCTTGTTTTGTTTCTTTAACATCATGAACTCTTACAATATCTACACCATTTATAATACCTACACTTATTGCAGCAATACTGCCAGCTAATCTATCATTAACTTCGGCGCCGGTAATTTTCCCAATAAATGATTTCCTTGATGCACCTAACATAACCGGATATCCAAATTTTTTAAATTTACTAATATTTCTGATAATTTCCAAATTATCATTAACTGTTTTTCCAAAGCCAATTCCCGGATCAAGAATAATATTCTTTCCCGCTATTCCTGCATTCTTAGCAATAGAAATACTTTCTCTAAAATAATCAGTCATTTCATTAATTAAATCATTGTAATTTGGACTGTCCTGCATATTTTGCGGCGTTCCTTTAATATGCATTATAACCACCATACAATTATTTTTAGCAACCACTTTGGCCATTTGCTTATCATTTTGAAGCCCATAAATATCATTAACAATACTTGCTCCTGCTTCAATTGCTTTTTCGACCACTTTTGCTTTACTTGAATCAATGGAAATGATCGGAGTAAATTTACTAATTTGTTCAATTACAGGTATTACTCTTTGTAATTCTTCATCAATAGAAATTTTAGGAGCATTTGGCCTGGTTGATTCGCCACCAACATCAATAATATCAGCCCCTTGGTTAATCATTTCTTTTGCTCGCCAAATTGCTTTTTCAACAGAATTATATTTACCACCATCGCTAAAAGAATCGGGAGTAACATTAAGAACTCCCATGATATATGTCTTTTTTGTAAAATTAATATCCATATAATTCAAATTAATTTTTCACTTTGTCAAGAAAAATATTTTAATTATTACTTTTCTCAACATCTATACCCGCTTTTTTAATTATTGCCATTAATTCTTTCCCATCTAAAACTTCTTGCTTCAGTAATTTTTTAGCTATTTTATGTAATAATTCAATATTATTGCTAAGGATATCTTTCGCATTTTTATGAGCTACTTTTACTATTTCAGTAATTTCATCATCAATCAATTTTGCTGTTTTTTCACTATAATTAACAGTTAAACCAAACTCACGACCAATAAATATTTCTTCATCTTTTTTTCCAAATGTTAGTGGACCTAATTTATCACTCATTCCCCATTCACAAACCATTTGTCTCGCCAATTTCGTTGCTGTTTCCAAATCGCTACCTGCACCATTTGTTACATCATTAAAGATCAATTCTTCTGCACTTCTTCCACCTAATAATACTCCAAGCTGAGAAATGAAATATTTTCTTGTATAATTATGTTTTTCAACTTCAGGCAATAAATAAGTAACACCTAAAGTTCTACCTCTTGGAACAATAGATATCTTGTGAATAGGATCAGCTTCTGGAGAAAATATTGCTACTAATGCATGTCCGGTTTCATGATATGCTGTAAGTTCTTTTTCTGTATCACTAATAATCATGGATCTTCTTTCAGTACCCATCATTACCTTATCTTTTGCTTCTTCAAAATCATTATTGAGAACTTCTCTACGATTTTTTCTTGCTGCTAATAATGCTGCTTCGTTTACTATGTTTGCCAAATCGGCACCAGTTAATCCCGGTGTTCCTTTTGCTAATGTTTTCAATTCTACATTTTTTGCGACATTAATACTTTTTGTATGTATCTTTAATATCTGTTCTCTGCCTCTTACATCAGGAATATCCACAACTATCCACCTATCAAAACGACCAGGACGCAATAGTGCTTTATCCAATATATCAGGCCTATTTGTTGCTGCAATTACAATTACACTTGAATCAGAATCAAATCCATCCATTTGAACTAACAGTTGATTTAATGTCTGCTCTCTTTCATCATTTCCACCACCCAAACCAGCTCCTCGTTGCCGTCCAACTGCATCTATTTCATCTATAAATATAATACAAGGTGATGATTTTTGTGCCTCATTAAATAATCCTTTTACTCTACTTGCACCAACTCCAACGAACATTTCAACAAAATCAGCTCCAGACATACTAAAAAATGGAACTTCGGCTTCACCCGCTGCAGCTTTTGCCAATAATGTTTTTCCTGTTCCGGGAGGCCCCAATAGAATAGCACCATGAGGAATTTTCCCACCTAACTTTTGAAATTTTTCAGGACTTTTTAAAAAATCTATTATTTCACTTAGTTCCGTTTTTGCTTCATCACACCCAGCCACATCATTGAAAGTAATTTTGGATGATTCAGGATTAAATCTTTTTGCCGGACTCTTACCAAAAGAAAATATATTTGAACCTCCTCCTCCACTTTTTTGCATACGACGCATAATAAATATCCATACACCTATTAATATAATCCAAGGAAGTATATTTATTAAAATTTCTTTTAGACCAACTTCCTCTTCTTTAAAAGTATAATTAATCCCTACTTCATCCCACTTTTTTAACATATCACTATCAAAAAACGGAACAGTAACAATAAAATTTTTAAAAGTATATTCTTTCCCATTTTTCATTATTGTTTGAGGTTGTGCTAGTTTACCATGAAATCTATTCCCCTCAATCTCACCTTCCGACACCATTCTATCATCAACTAAACCCTGAAAACGTGTATAACTGATTTCTACTTCATTGAAATTATTAGATGCAATCATATTTGCTAAAAGTATTACAGCAATAATTAAAAATATCCATATAGTAGGAGTTTTTAAAAATTTTTTAAAATCAAAATCCTTTAATCCCTCTAGCTTTTGAAAATTTTTATTATCTGAATCTTTTTTCTTTAAATTTTGATCACTTTTCGGTTTAAATTTTATTTTTTTCTTTTTCCCATTATCATCATTTTCTTTTGTAAAATATTTTTCTCGCATCTAATTCCTATTATTTATTCTGTATTATTATCTTTTTTATATTCATTATCAATTACATAAATATCTTTTAATCTACGGTATTTTTGTTTATAATCCAATCCATAACCAATTACAAATCTATTCGGAATAATAAATCCATAATAATCCGGTTCAATTTCCATCTCACTTATTTCTTTTTTATAAAGCAAAGTAATTATCCTTATTGATGATGGAGAATTACTATTAAAATGTTTCCTTAAAAAATTAATTGTTAATCCAGTATCAATAATATCATCTACTATAATAATATCTCTGCCTACTATTTGAGCACTGATATCTTTTATTAGCCGTACATTTCCGGTTGAAGTAGTGCCATGATAAGACGAAACTTTAATAAAATCCATTTCCATTTCTATTGATGTTGCCTTTATTAGATCCGCCATAAAAAATAAACATCCATTCAATACACCTATTAAAATTGGTGGCAATTTGCTATCTTTAAAATCCTCTGAAATTTTTTTACCAATTTCCTGGATTTTTTCCTGAATCGTTTCTTCTTTGATAAATACTTCAAATAGAATTTCACTCTTTTTTTCTGAATCAACTACTATTAATTGCTCTTCTTTCATTACACTTATTGGTTTATTTAACACTTATATTTATTTATTATCTTGCTTGAAAATAATTTCGTATGCAAAATCATTAAAATTATTAATTATAAATTTCTCTGCTCTTTTAACTCCCGGGATCCAAACAATTTCATTGTTTGCAAAAATTACAGGATATTTTATTCTTTTATTAACATCTATCTTTGCATTTGTCAAAATATCGCTCACCTTTTTACTCTCTTTCATTCCAAATGGTACCATTCTATCACCATTTTTCCAATCTCTAATATACAACTTTTTATTTTCAATATCCACATTAAAATACTCAACATTTACATTTGAATATTTTTCCATTTTTATACTCTTAACTTTTCGAATGGAAATAGTTCCAATGCTTTTTATCTCAATTGGTTTACTATTTATATCAAATTCATAATTATAATTTTCTACTATTTTTGAAATTAAAATATTATCTCTATTTACAATAAACTGATAATCATTATCAATTTTATAAATACTTCCTGTTTCAGATTTTAAAATAAAATACCTTAATTGTAAAATTTCTTTTTGAGATGAATGTCTATTAATATTCACCAATTTTTTAAAAATCATTCTCAATATTTCATCAATTGCAAAATTCGGTAATTTTTCAATCTCACTTATTTTGAACTTATAGACACCATTCCCAATACTAATTAAATTGTCAAATTCCTTTTCTATAAAATAATTCACTGCTATTTTCACAGATGCAATTGATGAGCCACTTTTCGCTAAATTTGATTCTATCTGCTCATAACCATTTACACAAAGAAAGGGAATAATTTTATTTCTAATACGATTACGTTGAAAATTACTATCGCTATTAGAACTATCTTCCATAAAATCTAATTCGTTTTCAAAAATATAATTATTTATTTCTTCTCTTGTAACATCCAAAATCGGCCTAATTATTTTTCCACGCTTATAAGGTATTCCACTTAATCCGCTAAATCCGGAACCAGTAAAAAGACGATACATTATTGTCTCTGCCTGATCACTTTGATGATGACCAGTTACCAAAGAATCAATAGAATAATTATTCATCCATTTATTAAATACATCATAACGCAATTTTCTTGCTGCTTTTTCTATTGAAATTCTATTCTCGTCTGCGTATTTTTGAACGTTGATTTTTTTTTCTAATAGCTCAATCTTAAAATTTTTAGCGACATTTCTACAAAATTCAGTTTCTTTCTCATCTTCATTAACTCGCAAACTGTGATTAATATGACCTAATAATAATTTCCACTTCCAAAAAGTTGCCAGTTCTTTTAAAACATAAAATAATACAACAGAATCGCGTCCACCGGAAAATGCGATTAGAAGTTTTTTTTCCTTAGTTAAAAGATCATGCAATAAAATATTCTGATGTACTTTATGTGCTAATTTTGACCACTTTGTTTTCATTACTTATAATTTGATTAAATTTACTGATTTTTTATACTTTCAAAAATATTTCTTATTCCCATTCTATTGTAGCCGGTGGTTTTGAACTAATGTCATATACAACTCTATTTATTCCTTTAACTTCATTAATAATTCTGTTAGAAATTATTCCCAAAATATCATAAGGAATTTTTGACCAATCTGCTGTCATTCCATCTGTACTTGTAACTGCTCGTAATGCAATAACATTTTCATATGACCTCTCATCCCCCATCACTCCCACGGTTTTCACCGGTAATAGAACACAAAATGCTTGCCATATTTTATCATATTGATCATTATTTTTCAATTCTGTCATTGCAATATTATCCGCTTTCTGTAACATATCACACTTTGCTTTTGTTACTTCTCCAATAATTCTAATTGCTAAACCCGGACCTGGAAACGGATGCCGATATAATATTTTATCTATCAAACTCAATTCTTTACCAACTTCCCTAACTTCATCTTTAAACAATTCACGAAGCGGTTCAATAAGTTTCAAACTCATTTTTTCAGGTAAGCCACCAACATTATGATGAGATTTTATTGTCACTGAAGGACCTTTAAAAGAAACAGATTCAATAACATCCGGGTATAAAGTCCCTTGTGCCAAAAAATCAATATCGCCAATTTTCCTTCCTTCCTCTTCAAATATTTCTATAAACAATTTCCCAATTATTTTTCTCTTTTCTTCCGGCTCAATAACTCCTCGCAATGCTTCCAAAAATCTTTTTTCAGCATCTACATATATCAAATTTATCTCGTAATTTTCTTTAAATATCTTCCTTACTTCTTTCGCTTCATTTAATCTTAACAATCCGGTATTTACAAATATACAAGTTAAATTATTTCCTATTGCTTTATGAAGTAACAATGCAACAACTGAAGAATCAACCCCGCCAGACAAACCACAAATAATTTGTTTTTTACCAACTGATTTTCTAATTTTATTTAACTCTTCATTAATAAAATTCTTTGCCGTCCAATTTTGATTTGTTTTACAAATATTTATTACAAAATTATTTAATATATTATTATTATCTTCCGTATGCATTACTTCCGGATGAAATTGAAGTGCATAAATTTGTCTGCTTTTGTGTTTAATTGCCGCAATTGGCGAATTTGGTGTTTCTGCAATTACTTCAAAATCCGGCGGTATTTTGAGAACCTTGTCTCCGTGACTCATCCATACATTAATAAAATTTTGCTCTTCAAAAACATTGTCAAATAATTCATTTTCCCTTTTAAGACTTAATTTTGACTTTCCATATTCTTTTTTTACAGTATCTTCGACTTCCCCATTGAAATTTTTCGTTATTAATTGTAAACCATAGCATATTCCCAATATTGGCAAATTTAAATCAAATATTTTTTTATCCATGATAGGTGCATTTTCATTTAAAACACTGGAAGGACTGCCGGACAAAATTATTCCTTTAGGTGAAAATTTTATTATTTTATCAATTGAAATATCGTATGAATGAATCTCACAATAGACATTCATTTCTCGAATTCTGCGAGCTATTAATTGAGTATATTGTGAACCAAAATCCAATATTAAAATTTTATCTAATTCATTATTCATAATTTATAATTCGTAATTTATAATTTCTTTTATTATCTAATCCAATAATTTGGGGATTCTTTAGTAATTATTACATCGTGAACATGACTCTCTCTAAGTCCGGCATTAGTTATTTTAATGAATTGAGCTTTTTCCTGTAATTGTTTGATATTTTTACAACCGGTATATCCCATTCCCGATTGTATTCCACCAATAAGTTGATATAGAACTTCCGATAATTTTCCTTTATAATGGACTCTTCCCTCAATCCCTTCAGGTACATATTTTTTATCTGTTTTTTCATTTTGAAAATATCTATCACTACTTCCTTGATTCATTGCTCCGATAGATCCCATTCCTCGATATACTTTAAAACGTCTTCCTTGATATAATTCGATTTCTCCAGGCGATTCATCTGTACCACCAAAAAGTGAACCGATCATTACCGTATCTGCACCGGCAACAATTGCCTTTATAACATCTCCGGAATATTTAATTCCTCCATCTGCAATAATTGGAATTCCTAATTTTTTACCAATCTTTGCACTTTCCATAATTGCTGTTAGTTGTGGAATCCCAACTCCAGCAACTATTCTTGTCGTACAAATTGAACCGGGTCCAATCCCAATTTTAACAGCATTTGCTCCTGCATTCACTAAATCCTTAACTGCTTCACCAGTTGCAATATTACCGGCTATTAATTGTAAATTTGGATATTTTCTCTTAATTACCTTTACGGCATCTATCACTTTTTTAGAATGTCCATGAGCAGTATCAACAGCAATAACATCGACTTTTCCCCTTACCAATTCATCAACTCGTTCCAAAAATGAACCAGAAACACCAACAGCCGCTCCTACCAATAATCGCCCAAATTTATCTTTTACAGCATTGGGATATTTCATTCGCTTACTAATATCTTTAAATGTGATCAATCCTTTTAAATAATTATTTTCATCAACTACAGGTAATTTTTCTATTCTATACTTTTGTAATGACACTATCGCCTCTTTAAGTGATGTTCCAACTGGCACGGTAATTATTTTTTTTGAAGTCATATATTCTTTAACAAGTTTGTTTACATCATTTACAAACCTTAGATCTCTATTTGTAATAATTCCTACCAATTTATTTTTCTTTGTAACCGGAATTCCACTTATGGAATACTTATTCATTAGCTTAAGAGCATCACTAACTAATTTTTCCGGACCAATTGTAATAGGATCAACTATCATTCCACTTTCTGAACGCTTTACCTGATTAACATTATCTGCCTGTTCTTTAATACTCATATTTTTATGAATAAATCCAATCCCACCTTCTTGAGCAATTGCAATTGCTAATTTGCTTTCCGTAACAGTATCCATTGCCGCACTTATTAAAGGAATATTCAATTTTATCTTTTCTGTTAATTTCGTCTCTAATTCTGTTTCTGAAGGTAAAATTTTACTTCTTGCTGGAACTAATAATACATCATCAAATGTAAGTCCTTCTCCTATTATCTTATCTTTTTTCATTTCAATATTCCATTATTTATTACTTTTAAAATTATACACGATCGGATTTTAACTTTTCTGCTTCTATTTGATCTAACCAATCTTTTGTTATTCCAGTTGGATAATTTCCAGAAAAGCATGCATCACAGATTGGAAGATCAGAATACATTTCTTGCAAATCTTCTAATGATTGATAAATAACCGCATCGGCATTTATTGATTCTGCTATTTGGATACTATTTTTTTCTGCCGCTATCATTTCTTTTTTTACAGACATATCTATTCCATAAATACAGGGATATTTTATTGGTGGAGATGCCGAGATAAAATATACCTCTTTCGCTCCATATTTTTTTAATAAATTTACTAAATGTCGAGAAGTTGTTCCTCTAACAATGGAATCATCTACAACTGCTATTTTATGGTTTTTAATAATATCTTTGATAGGATTTAATTTTTGTTTCACAACACTTTCTCTTTTCTTTTGATTAGGTGTAATAAAACTTCTACCGACAAATCTATTTTTCGCCAATCCGCGTCGATAAGGAATACCAACTTCCTCAGCCAAACCAGAAGCAAAAAAATATGCAGAACTTGGAACATCAATAATTATTTCCGGCTTTAGCCCACTTTGTTTTAAATTTTTTGCTAACATTTTTCCCATTTTAACTCGCTCAGATGCTACTAAACGATTATGAAAAATAGAATCTTCACGAGCAAAATAAATATATTCAAAAACGCAAAATGCCGGTTTTATTTGTTTTAATATACGAAAATGAACTTTATTATTATTATCAATAAACACCGCTTCACCAGCTTCTAGATCTCTTATCACTTCGTATTCAAGATGATCAAAAACACTTGTTTCGGAAGCAAAAGCATAAGTTACACCATTTTCAGTTTGTTTTTTTGCCATAATAAGTGGCCTGATTCCATAAGGATCCGTAAAAGCTAAAAAACCCTGATTAGCAATGATCGTCAAAACAGAATATGCACCTTTTACAGATCTTTGAACTGCTTCAACAGTATCAAAAATATTGCCAACAGAAATATTTTTCAAATCCTTTTTCTCTAAATTTGCAGCGAAAGTGTATAAAATCAATTCAACATCGTTTGAAGTATCAATTAATCTCTTGTGTTTTTCATTCAATTGTTTCCGAAGTGAATTGAAATTTATAACATTACCATTATGAACCATAGCTAAACCAAATGGATAATTTACAGCAAATGGCTGAGCATCAATTTCTTCCGTAGAACCAATTGTAGCATATCTAACATGCCCAAGCCCACAATTACCTTGTAACTTATTTAAATTTACATTATGAAATACAGAACTTACTTGACCGGCACCTTTTTTTATTTTAAAATTTCCATCAAAAGTAACTATACCTGCTGAATCCTGGCCACGATGTTGTAAGGCAGTTAATCCATGAATAATTTCTGAAGTAACATTTTGATTACTATTAATTCCGATAATTCCACACATATATTTCCTTGATCCTTTTTATGTTATAATTTTTATGATTTTTCATATTTTTATAATATTTTGTCAATAGTATTTGACCATATATTTACGGAATAAAATACATAATTAAAAGTATAAAAAAAATTAAAATAAAAATTATTAAATATTTTGATAAATATATTTTTTTTTATATATTTCATTGAAAATAAAAAGGAGAAAAAATGAAAACAAAAAGTTTAATGTTAATGATCATGTTAATAGCTGTAGCATTTTTATTTACAGCTTGTGATTCACCTGAATTCACTTCTGCTAAAATGTATGTTCAACAAAAACAAATGGACAAAGCAGAAGAATTCTTCTTAAAAGCAATGAAATCCGAACCGGCAAATCCTGAAATACCTTTTTTATTAGCTAAAGAAGTTTATGGCCCTGCAGAAGATTACAAAAATGTAAATAAGTATTTTAATGAATCACTTAAAAGAGGTAACACATTTAAAGAAGATATTGAAAAATTAAACGAATATTATTGGGGTATGGCTTTTAATGAGGGTGTAAAATATTACAATCTCCTCGTTAACCAAGAATATGATGATAAAGATGCAACTATCAATGCTGCCCTTGAAAATTTTCAAATAGCTCAGATATTTAAACCAAAAGATCCAAAAGCTTATTTACAAGAGGCAACTATTGTTTTTTCATTTCAAGAAAATCAAGATAAAGCATTAGAAATTTTAAATAATGCTTTGGAAACAATTCCAGATAACATTGTTCTAATGACTAAAAAAGCTGCATTCTTAAATAATATTGGAGAAACAGATGAATCTTTAATAATATTTAAAAATATTTTTGAAAAAGACTCTGAGAATCTTATTGCCGGTCAATCTTATGCAGAAATTCTTTTCAAACAAGAAAAATATGAAGAATCTGTTAATGTCTATAAAAATCTACTTAAAAATTATCCAAGTAAAAAAAATCTATACTTTAATCTTGCACTCTCATATATTCGCCTTGGTAAATTAGAAGAAGCAAAAACACAATTTGAAAATGTTCTAGCTTTCGACCCAAACGATAAAGAGACAATATTAGTAGTTGGGGATACATATCTTAATCTTAAAGATTATATAACTGCCGAAGTTTATTATAGACAATTAATTGATATGGAACCAATGAATCCAAAATATTTGAAACGATTAGCTAATGCACTCAATGGACAGCAAAAATATGAAGAAGGTATGAAATATTTTAGACAAGCTAAGGCATTAGAACAATAATTAACAATTAATAATAGACGATCTTAATAAAAAAGCGAGGAAAATATTCCTTGCTTTTTTTATTTCTATTTCTTTCTCATTTCTATAACAATACCAAAATATTCCTATTTTTTTGACAACAATATTTAATTATACCTGTCTAACAACCAGAAACCAAAAAAGGAGAAAAAAATGAGAACAAGAAAAGGTAAAAAAATCAAATTATTCGCAACTCTAATTGTAACTGTAATGATAAGCGTATCAATACTAACTGCCAACTATGTAAAACCAGAAATCAATGATCACAAAGTTCTTACTGTAAATGTAGATACGAAAGAACAAACATTTGATGAGGCACTTTTAATCGGATTACAACTTTTAGACCAATCCGACGAAACTATCGGTTATGGTAAAATAGTCATCGATTTTGAGGGAGAAAAATATACTGCTGTTGTTTCATTAAATGCTTTGAAAAATTATGATGAAAGAAAAACCCACTATGCTTTATTCATCAGAAATAATGTAAAATTTATCTAATCATTCATTTCCAGTTAAATAAAAAGGCAACTTTGATAGTTGCCTTTTTTTATTTATGAGATAATTTCAAAAACCATTGAAATGGTTAAATGAATAAGACTCGTTGTTTATTCTATTTCTTGTAATAACAATTAGATAAATAAGATGGAATCCCATAATTTGGTTATTGAGATTACCGAAATGTTAATCGTGGTGAAACAATACATTTCAACAATTTACCACTTTAGTGTTTTTTTAATGGATTTACTTTATAGTAAAATATATTGAAAAAAAATTGTAAATAATGCAATTTTTTATTAACTTTATTATATAAATAAATATCTTCTTAAAAAATCTATTTTGAAAAATTTTAAATTGAATAAAGGAGTTAAAAATGCAAATAAAAGGTTTTAAAGGCATTCGTCCAAAAGCAGGACTCGAAGAAAAAATTGCTTCATTTCCTTATGATGTAGTTAATTCAAATGAAGCAGCACAATTAGTAAAAAAAAATAAGTACTCTTTCCTTCATGTAGTAAAATCAGAAATAAATCTTCCGAAAAATACCGATCATTACGACAAAATAGTATATGAAAAAGCTGCTGAGAATTTAAATAAAATGATAGATAATGGTTGGTTAATTCAAGATGATAAGGAATTTATGTATATTTATAAGCAAAAAATGGATGAACATGAACAATATGGTTTGGTAGCTGTTTCAAATGTAAACGATTATCTCAATAAAAAAATAAAAATTCACGAGCTAACACGCGAACTGAAGGAAAAAGACAGGATAAATCATGTAAAATATACAAATGCAAATACCGGACCTGTCTTTTTGACTTATCATGCAGACGAATCAATTGATAAAATCGTTACAGGTATTTCAAAAACAAAGCCTGAATATGATTTTACATCTGAAGATAACATTCAACATACATTTTGGAAAATTGATGATGACGATATCACAAATCAATTAGTTAAATTATTCGCAAAAATGAATTATACTTATGTTGCTGACGGACATCATCGAACGAAATCGGCAGCATTGGTAAGTAAATTACTTGCAGAAGAAAATGAGAATCATACCGGCAATGAAGAATATAATTGGTTTTTAACTGTGCTATTCCCACACAATCAATTGAAAATATTGGATTATAATCGCGTTATTAAAGATTTAAATGGTCTTTCAGAAACAAACTTCATTGATTCAATAAAAAGAAATTTTAATATTAGCGATCCGATTTCAATTGAAGAGGCAAAACCAAGCTCATCTTATACTTTCGGAATGTATTTAAATGGAAAATGGTATAAATTGACAGCAAAGCCTAATTCTTTTGATAAAAACGATGTCATTAATAATTTGGATATTTCAATTTTGTCTGATAATTTGTTGTCACCAATACTAAATATCGGCGATCCACGAAAAGATGAAAGAATCGATTTTGTGGGCGGAATTAGAGGTTTGGAAGGATTAGAGGAAAGAGTTAATTCCGGTGAAATGAAAGTTGCCTTTGCCCTTTACCCTACTTCAATCGAACAGTTAATGTCAATTGCAGATGCAAAAAAATTAATGCCACCAAAATCAACTTGGTTTGAACCAAAATTGAGAAGTGGCTTGATCATTCATAGTTTAAAATAATTTATTTAATTTTTGAATTTTTTTCACCAAACAGATCATATTCCATAAAATCATTTATTTTAATATTATAGAATTCACCTTCATTCAATTTTTTTTCAATTATAACATTATTATCAATTTCTGGTGAATCCATATATGTCCTACCATAAGCAACTTTTGAATTCTTATCATATTCATCAATTAAAACCGTTTGTGTTGACCCAACTAATTTTTTATTAAATTCCAATGATATTTTCTGCTGCAATTCCATAATTTTATTATATCTTTCTTCTTTGACTTTTTCTGGAATATTATCGTCATATTTTTCTGCAAAAGTATCTTGTTCTTCGCTATATTTAAAAACACCTAATCGTTCAAATTTAACTTCCTTGATAAAATCATATAACTCTAAAAACTGTTCTTCTGTTTCTCCAGGAAATCCTACCATAAATGTTGTTCGTAAAATAAGTTTAGAAATTTTATTTCTCATTTCTCTTATCAATTTTGTAAATGTTTCCCTATTTCCTTGACGATTCATCTTTCGTAAAATCTCTTCATTCACATGTTGAAAAGGAATATCAAGATAAGAAATAATTCGTTTGGCTTTTGAAATCAAATCAATGATCCTTTTATCAAAATGATCGGGATGTACATAATGAAGTCGTATCCATTTTACTTTTGAGATTCTATCTAACTCTTTTAACACATCAAATAATCCCACATTGTCCTTTAAGTCATAACCGTAAGTAGTGGTATCTTGGGCAATTACTATCAACTCTTTAATGTGCTTTTTCCCGACCAAATAATTTGCTTCTTCAATAATTTCATCAAGCGGACGACTAACTTGTTTTCCTCGCATTATTGGAATTGAACAGAAAGAACACTTATTACTACAACCTTCGGATATTTTCAAAAATGCATAATGTGGTTTTGTCATTAAACTTCTGTTATAAATCGAATCGTATTTTTGTCTGTTTGAAGATAAATATTTTATTACTTCAGACATTTTATTAGCGCCAAAATATTTATCAACTTCAGGTATTTCCTTTCTCAATTCATCTTCA
>Ga0208902_1000303_pt1 | contig 27470 bp, 20 predicted proteins | sample AntAceMetag02UKH_FD_184767 | JGI IMG/M metagenome (GOLD analysis project Ga0208902, IMG submission 184767) | Saline lake microbial communities from Ace Lake, Antarctica - Antarctic Ace Lake Metagenome 02UKH (SPAdes) (version 2) | ecosystem: Environmental > Aquatic > Non-marine Saline and...
AAGAGTTGTAATTATTGTTTTCTTTCCCACAAGAAAACTATGTTCATGCTGAGAAACAATACCATCAGAGACTTCTCTTAATGCAGGAAACTCATTTAATATTTCTAATTTTTTTACTTTTTCAATAGCCTTGCTAGATAAATTCTGACAAGGCTTTTTATATCCCTCATTATTTATTCAACTTACGTAACTTAGTCCTAAAATAATACTCTCTAAAAGATACTCAAAAAATTTATTCCCCAAAATCTTATAATAATTACATATCTTACTAGGAACAAATAAGTTATGTAATTTTTTCGTAAATTTTCCTCATAAAATCCTATATTTAATTTTTATTATATAGTGAGAGAGGTTTTGTTTTAAAGAAGCCTATATTTAGAAATTATTATATGTTGGGAGACTATAAAGCCCTACGAAAAGGAGGTAAAAAAAATGACATAAGCCAATTTTTGCTTAATTTAGCCTAGTTTTTTAAAACAAACATAAAAAGGAGGTTTAAATGGATATCGAAGTTGTTATACTTAAGGAATATCAGGACGCTTCTTATAATCCTCGTAAAGATTTAAAACCAGGCGATCCTGAATATCAGAAGCTTACCAGGAGCATAGATGAGTTTGGGTTTCTTGAGCCGCTGGTGGTTAATAAGCGCACAAAGCATATTATTTCAGGGCATCAGAGAGCTAAAATTCTGAGTAAACGCGGTATTTTAGATATTGAGGCAGTAGTTGTAGATTTTTCCCTTGAAAAAGAAAAAGCAGCTAATATCGCCCTTAATAAAATAAAAGGAGAATGGGATGACAGAAAATTAAGCGTTCTTCTTGAGGAACTAGGTAAGCTTCCTGATTTTGACATTTCCGTAACCGGATTTAACCCGCCGGAAATTTCCCATTTTTTAGATATTTTCCGGGAAGCCCTCAGTGATAATTTTGATTTTGAAGAGGCTGTAGGTGTCATAGAAGATCCCGTGACCAAAAAAGGTGATATTATTGCCTTAGGGAATCATTGTGTTCTCTGTGGCGATTCTTCTTCTTTAGACGATATAAATCTTCTGCTTGGTGATAGACGAGTAAATCTCCTTAATACTGATTTTCCATATAACGTTGATTATTATGGAGGTAATCGGCCGCACGCAAACGGTCGGCCCAAACAAAGCCGTCACTGGGAGCGTATTTACTCTGATAATATGCCACAGGATGAATACGAGGCTTGGATGCGTAAAGTGCTGGGTAATATCAAAGGATACCTTAACCCAGGATCTGCAGTATATATTTGGCAAGGCCATCGGCAAATACCACCAATGTATCAGATACTAATAGAGCTTGGATTTCACATTTCTTCGATTGTATGTTGGCTAAAGGAATCCGCAGCTATTTCATATGGGGATTATTCATTTAGGACGGAACATGCGCTTTATGGGTGGTTAAAAGGTGCACCGCACTATTTTGCTGGAAAATTTGGTGAGAATAACGTTTGGGAGGTAAAGCGAGATGCTACCTCAAAATATATTCATGCAACTCAAAAGCCAGTTGAGCTTGCTCAACGCGCAATCCGCAATAGCTCTCAGCGCGGTGATTTGGTTTTTGATGTATTTTTAGGTTCGGGCTCTACCTTAATCGCAGCCGAAAGCCTTGAACGCAAGTGCTTTGGTCTTGAGCTAGACCCAAAGTACTGTGATGCTATTGTAAAACGCTATATCTCTTACGTTGGTAAGGATAAAGTTTCAGATGAGATAAAAGCCAAATATTTAAAGGAGGGTTAATCATATGGAAGATAACAAAGTTCCTAATCAAGATGAAACAGTTTTTAAGACTATCCAAGATATTAATTCTGGGGTTTGCGATCCATTATTACTGGATAAATCTATGCGTCAGCTATGTATCGAAGTTTTGATAGGTGAAGGTTATACTTATTTGCAGTTAGCTCAATTGTTAAAGCGTAGTGAGAAAACAATCTCGCGCGATATGCAGGAAATTCGCCAGAAAAACGCTATAGAGCCTAGTGTGGAATTTGCAAAGGAAACAGTAGGTGAGTTAATTATTAAGGCTCGCATTCATGCAAGCTATCTTATGCGTCTTGCTCGTGATAAAGATTCCCCGGTCGCCAATAAGGCTGGGGCAGAGTTTTTGGCCTGGAGAGTAATTAAAGAGTTAACAGAAAAACTACAAACGTTAGGTTTTTTGCCACTTAAACCACAGGAGGTATCAGGTGATATCTACCATCACGTTTTAGAAAATGAAGATGAGTCATATGAGGATGTAAAAAAGATGATTGGTGATATTGAGTTAGCCGCAAAAGAGTCCGGTAATCTTACAGAGGAGCTTGCCGATGAAATGAATCAGCTTAACGCGCGTATTGATAAAGCTGAAGTTGTATCTCAGGTTAAGAATTTATCAAAAACAAAAAATAATGGACAAGCTACAAAGGAGGCTAAAGGTGAATAAAAAAATTCTTAAGGATGCATCGGCGTTAAGGCGTAAAACCGCAGAGTCTTCGCTTTATACATTTGCACAGCTATATATGTCTAAGCATATTAGCATTAAGCCTTCCGAGGCACACCGCGATATATACAAGATGCTTTCTGAGGTAACGATAGATAGAGGTAAGAAAATTGTAATTGCCGCCCCGAGAGATTTTGGTAAGTCGACAATGATAACACTTGTCTATATCGTTTATCTTATATGTTACTCAAAAGAACAGTTTATTGTGATTATTTCTAACACCGCTTCGCAAGCAGAGAAAATTTTGGATAACGTGCGTAGCGAGCTTACCGAAAACGATGCTTTACATCAGGATTTTCCGGATATTTTTGAAGACTCCAATCGAGTTAAACCTCCACGCTGGACAAGAAATGACGTTACAACTCGTAATCACATTGAAATTTTGGCGTTAGGATATGGCCAGCAGATACGCGGTAGGAAGCATATGAATTACCGTCCTTCCCTAATAATTTTGGATGATCTTGAAAGTGGCGAGAATACATATTCTAGCGAGACCAAAGAAAAAATGCAGATATGGCTTGAGAGATCAGTTTTAAAAGCCGGGAGCAACTTGAGCAATTTTATCTTTATTGGAACTGTTCATAATTCATTTTCGTTGCTTGGCGAATATTTGAATTCCGAGCATCATCCTGCCTGGATCGGCAGGAAATATAAAGTAGTTCAGGAGTGGCCTAAGAATATGTACTTATGGGAAAAATGCTGGAAAATACGCATTGGCAAAGAGCTCTATAATGGTAAAAAAGGAGAATCCGCAGCTAAACGATATTATCAGGATAACAAGGTTGTCATGGATGAGGGTGCAGTAATCCTTTGGCCTGAAAAATGGGACCTTTATAAGTTGATGGATATGAATGCTGAAAATGAGTTTAGTTTTAGTAGCGAGATGCAGAATGAGCCTGTAGATACAGATAAGCTATCATTTGATGTGGATAAGTTTACCTATTGGAGCGACCAATACTTATCTGTAGATGCGCTCTTAAGAGATTTAGGCGATGACGTTAGTTTCTATGGGGCATGTGATCCGGCATTAGGGGGAGGAGATTATTCAGCAATAATTGTTATAGCTAAACAAAAAGATGATTATTATATTATTGTTTCTGACATTGCGCATAAAGATCAGGATAAACTTATAAGGGATATTCTTGCTTATGCTAAAAGATACCATTTTTCTGATTTTGTTGTTGAGGCGAATAATTTTCAGGAACTATTAGTAGCTGCTTTAGAAAAAGAGGCCATGGATCAGAAGATTTCTATTAATTTAACTGGACTAAAAAACTCAGGACCTAAACAAAAAAGAATTATGGAGCTTTATTCTTGGATTAAAAACGGTTCAATAAAATTTTGTAGATCAGATAAATTATTATTAGATCAATTCAGTGGATTTCCGCTTTGTAAGCATGATGATGGTCCAGATGCTCTAGAGATGGCAATGAAAGCTTGCTACGGACAAAGTGAAGGAGGAACAGAGATTTATTCAACGAAAAAAGAGGATTTTTGTTCTGGATCTGGATATTTTGATGGGTGGGATACTGGGGACCGAGATTTTTTAGAAATTAATGATGACGATGATGGGCCATCACCCCATGGAAAGGAGATAAAGTTTTTGTAGTAAACTTAGATTAGCTCAGGCTATGCTAACGCTAAGCACCTGTGTGCAGAGAGTTTTTTATGGTGAGCCCTTTTTGGGCCGCCTTACGGGGATTACCTCTTGTGATATGGGATAAGATGACCTAAAAAAGGATTTACAGCAGGAAAGATGTGGTATAGAATAATCCTATTACAAAGAGGCGATAAATGAGATCACATAATAAAGTTTAAGGCAACTCTCGAGAATTTGAGGTTTGCTTTTTTTATGATTGGGACAGTTCAAGTGGCTTGTCCCTAGCGAAGGCAAGGGAAGTAGTTGTTATCAAAAAGGTTATTTGGAACCGGTAGAAGAATTTACAAGGAAAGAAGAATTAATGTACTTTGAATATAAAGAACTTTTAACGCCCCCAATTAAAAGAGCTGCGTATAGTGATAGGACTTCGTGGTTAATGGCGAAGATGTCAAAGCTAGCTTATTTGTCTTTTGAAAAAGATACTACAGAGCTAAAAACAGCTTTATCAGAAGCTGATTTTCAATTAGTTCAATGTTTCAATCAAGAAGGAACGCAAGCTTTCTTAGCAAAAAGAGAATTCGACAAAATGGCGGTTTTATCTTTTCGTGGAACTCAAACCGAAGGATTAACGTTGGAAACATTTTTTGATGTTTTTACCGATTTATATGCCGTTATGCGTATTGATGAAAAAGGCGTAAAAACACATAAAGGATTTCAATCGGCATTTCAAAAAATCGAGAAAGAAGTATTATCGAAATTAAAAGAATTTTCAGATTATAGTTTGTATCTTACTGGTCATTCTTTGGGTGGGGCGTTAGCTTTAATTGCTACGCGAGCAATAAATTATAATAATTTAGCGGCTTGCTACACATTTGGGAGTCCTAAGGTAGGAAACGAAGAATTTGATGATGAAATTAAACCTCCTATCTATAGAATCGTCAATGCCTTTGACATAGTACCTTTCTTGCCTTTTACGCCTATTATGGCGCCAATATTTTGGTTAATATTAAGTAAAGTCAAGAATGAAAAGGTTAATCTCCTTATAGAGAATTTCAAGGAATATCAGCATCACGGAGATTTTAGATTTTTAACCCATGTATTTTCCAATAAAGATGCAAAGGTATTGACGGAATACAATGAATTATCTCGGTCGTCAAGATTGGTTTGGATGTCATTTACCGTTGCGCGAGATATCGGAGTGAAGCATCATTCGTTGGATGTTTATTGTGAGAAGTTGGCTCATTGGGCCATAAAAAGGCTGGAAATTAAATAATTTATCTGTAAGGGTGTTCCCAAATTTCTAATTAATTTATTTAAATGTCCACAATTCTAACAAAAAAAGACTATATTTTTTATAGAAAGTGTCCCAAAAACGTTTGGTATAAAATCCATAAGCCGGAGATATATTTTGAATCTGAATTGTCCGAGTTTGAAAAATCAATTATGGAAACTGGCAACGAAGTTGAACTGGTAGCAAGAAAACTATTTCCGGAAGGAATCCTAATAGAGCGTAGAGACGAGAAAGGGCAAGAAGCTACGCAGAATTATCTAAAAAAGAAGCAAGAAGTATTGTTTCAATCCATTTTTGTTAAAGACGGCTATTTGGCCGTCATTGATATTCTAAAATTCGAGCCAAAATTAAATACCTATTCTGTATATGAAGTAAAATCAACCAATGGTATTGATAAAAAAACGCATTATCATGATTTATCTTTTCAGGTAAATTTACTTCGGAAATGTGGTTTGAAGATAAATAAAGCATATCTCATTTATCTTAATTCCGAGTATGTCCGTTTCGGTGAGTTGAACATAAAAGAGCTTTTTAAGATTGTTGATGTGAGCGCCGAGGTGGAAAGCCTCGCCGCTAGTGTAGAAACAGAAGCTGCGGAGGCGTTGAAATATCTCTCGCAGGATTTAGAACCGAAAGGTTTCTGTTGCTGCATCTACAAAGGTAGATCAAACCATTGCTCGACATTCAAATATGCCAACCCCGATGTCCCAGAATATAGCGTTCACGATATTGCGCGCATAGGGAATAGTAAAGCGAAGCTTAAAGAGCTGATAGATAGCAATATTTTTCATCTTGATGAGATTCCAGCGCATATAAAGTTAAGCGATATTCAACAAAGTCAAGTTGCTACTTATGTCTCCAATAAAGTTTTAGTTAATAAAGAAAAAATCTCAGAGGAGTTTAAGATTTTAACCTTCCCTTTCTACTTTTTAGATTACGAAACTTTCCCGGCGGCAATTCCTCGTTTTGATGGTTTTTGTTCTCATCGCCAAATACCATTTCAATATTCAGTTCATATTTTAGAATCTGCGGAAAGTATCCCCAAACACTATGAATTTTTACATATTACTTCTGATAACCCAAGTAAGGCATTTGTCGATTCTTTAAAAAAGCATTTAGGAAAAACTGGAAGTATTATTGTTTGGCATAAAAGCTTTGAGTGCGGAAGGAACGATGAAATCGCCGTGAGAATTCCAGCAACAAAGGTGTTTATGGATTCTGTGAAGATTCGCATCTATGATTTAGAAGATATTTTTAAAAAACAATACTATGTCCATAGAGATTTTAGAGGTGGTTCTTCGATAAAAAGAGTCCTGCCAGTTCTTGTTCCTAAACTGTCCTACAAAGAACTTGCCATACAGGGGGGAGAAATTGCGGCCGAGACTTGGAATAAGATTACGAATGGTTCTTTTGGTGAAACAGAGAAAGAGAAGGCCATCAGCGATTTGAAAATTTACTGTGGACTTGATACCTATGCCATGTACTCAATCTGGTTTGAGTTGCATAAACTTTTATTCAGTTAATCATGTTGAGTAATCTTTTCTCAAGTAGGAGTGTAAAAACGATATAGAAGGCAACGTTAATAGTAGCAGACGCTTTCCGATACAATCTGGAAAGTGTACCTAACTCCAAGGTAGATAGTGTCCTTTTCGGAATATTCCTAAAAGTCCGCCTTAAATTTATATCCTACCTATATGCAGAGAGTCTTTCTGCCGCGCCGTATTTCTGGGCGGGCGCACAGGAGACGAGGATAATGGCACGGGACAAACAAGGCAATTTTCAGGATTTGTCCGCTTTTTTATGATGGACAAGTGATTACTCTTTACCCCATAAATAGTTAAGCTATTTTCAGCCAAAAAATACTGGACAAATAGGACACTTTATGAGGGGATTACCTCTCTTAATCCAAAATATTCTTGATATAACCAAGTATTTCATCTATAATTAGTCTATTGAATTCAGAGAGGTTTCCCCTCGGCTCATACGAGAGGGACCCCAGTCTCATAATGTTTTATAACGTTTCGCGGTTAGCGAAAGGAAAAATATAATGAGTATGTTTTGTTATCAATGTCAAGAGACGGTAAGAAATATTGGATGTACTATAAAAGGTGTTTGTGGTAAAGATGAACGCGTTGCTAATTTGATGGATTTATTGATTTATGTTTTACAAGGAGTATCAATTTATGCGGAAAAAATAGAAGGCGAACTTGATAGAAAATATGGAGTTTTTATTAGTCAATCACTTTTTTCTACAATAACGAACGCTAATTTTGATGAAAATAGAATTATGTCGCTTATAAAAGAAGCGCTTGTTTTAAGAGATGAGCTTAAAAATAAAACTGGAAACATTCAAGAAGAATTACACGATTCTGCTCTATGGTTTTCTGACAATAAAAACGATTTTCTTAAAAAAGCTAAAGATGTAAGCCCTATTTCGTATAGTGATAATGAAGATATTTGTTCTTTGAAATCACTTATGCTTTATGGGTTAAAAGGTGTGGCAGCTTATGCTGACCATGCGGCAATATTAGGATTTTATGATAATGAGGTATTTAAATTTCTTTACAAAGGATTAGTTACTATAACAAAGAATTTATCTCCCGAAGAATTGACAGTTTTAGTATTAGAGACAGGTGAAATTTCTGTAAAGGCAATGGCCCTTTTAGATAAAGCTAATACCACGACCTATGGTAATCCTGAGATGACAAAAGTCAACATTGGGGTAAGAAATAATCCAGGAATTCTAATATCAGGTCATGACTTAAAGGACATGGAAGAACTTCTTGAACAAACAGAAGGGACAGGAGTAGATGTTTATACTCACAGTGAAATGTTACCCGCTAATTCTTATCCCGCTTTTAAAAAATATGAGCATTTTGTAGGCAATTATGGAAATGCTTGGTGGAATCAAAACAAAGAGTTCGAATCGTTTAATGGCCCTATTTTAATGACAACCAATTGTATTATTCCTATAAAAGATTCATATAGGGATAGAATCTTTACGACAGGAATGGTAGGTTGTCCGGGTGTTGAGCATATACCTAATAGGCCTGAAGGCGGCAAGAAAGATTTTACTGAAATAATAGATTTAGCGAAAAAGTGTCAATCGCCCCAGGAGCTAGAAACAGGCGAATTAATTGGAGGTTTTGCCCATCATCAGGTTTTAGCTTTGGTGGATAAAATTGTTGAAGCAGTAAAAAGTGGGAAGATTAAACGATTTGTCGTTATGGCGGGGTGTGACGGAAGACTCAAAACCAGAAATTATTTTACCGAAGTTGCTAAAGCGTTGCCTAAAGATATGGTTATTCTGACAGCAGGGTGTGCTAAGTATAGATATAATAAGTTAAATTTAGGGGATATTGATGGTATTCCTCGAGTACTAGATGCCGGGCAATGCAATGATTCTTATTCGCTTGCTTATGTAGCTTTGAAGTTAAAAGAAGTGTTTGGTGTTGAAGATATAAATGATTTACCTATTTCTTTTGATATTGCCTGGTATGAACAAAAAGCAATATGTGTTCTTTTGGCATTACTCTATTTAGGATTTAAAGGCATAAGATTGGGGCCAACGTTACCTGCTTTTGTATCTCCAAATGTATTGAAAGTTTTAGTTGATAAATTTGATATTAAGCCTATAGGAAATGTTCAGTCAGACGTAGAGGCTATTGTAAAAGGAGATAAAAATGTGGTTGGGAAGTTAAATCTTTGATGAAGCTGTTCAATTTTTATTGATTTGTAACTATAATTAAGGTTCTAATTTCGTTCAACCAGCCACCCCAGAAAATTTTAATAATGTTAAATCTAATCATAAAAGAACTTCGCAAGCACGCCCCCTTTACGGCACTGGGTGCTCTTTTGGGTGCTCTGATGATAATTCTGTTTAAAGACCTGCCTAAAGATATCTCCTTTAATATATATTATGTTTTGCATCCGTTCCATGTATTTTTAAGCGCTTTGGTTACTGCAGCAATCTACAAACAGTATAAGTGTCCTATGGATAATAAGCGCTGCAATCTATTTTTGCTTTTAGTTATTGGTTATGTTGGTTCTGTAGGTATTGCTACTTTAAGTGATGCGGTAGTCCCTTTTATTGCAGAGACTCTTCTTGATATGCCCCATAGACATATTCATATTGGTTTTATTGAAAAATGGTATATTGTTAATCCTTTGGCAATTATTGGTATTTGTGTAGCTTACTTTTTTCCTAAGACAAAATTCCCGCACTTGGGGCATGTGTTACTCAGCACATGGGCATCATTATTTCATATACTCATGGCTTCCGGTGGTGATTTGGGAATGCTTTATCTATTTTTGATATCTATATTTTTGTTTATTGCAGTGTGGCTTCCTTGTTGTATCAGTGACATTGTATTTCCTTTGTTGTTTATAAAAGATTCAGAAATCAAACCCCACATACACTAGTTATTTTGCCTTTCCTTGGTTGGCTACTGAAGCAACCGCCTGTTTTATTTTTTCTTCATCACCTAAGTAATAATGTTTGATTGGCTTTAATTCTTCATCCAACTCATATACTAAAGGTATGCCTGTGGGGATATTAAGGGATACTATTTTTTCTTCAGATATATTATCTAAGTATTTTACCAAAGCCCTTAAGCTATTACCATGGGCGGCAATTAAAACTTTTTTACCTGATTTGATTGTAGGTGCGATTCTTTCGTGCCAATAAGGTAAGAAACGAGCTACAGTATCTTTTAGACATTCTGTTAGGGGGATATTTTTTTCATCCATATCTTTGTATTTGGGATCTATTCCAGGATAGCGCGGGTCATCTTTGGTTAAGGCATTTGGAGGAGTATCATAACTTCTTCTCCAGATAAGAACTTGTTCTTCGCCGAATTTCTTTGCAGTTTCCGCTTTGTTTAGGCCTTGTAAAGCGCCGTAATGACGTTCGTTAAGCCGCCAGTTTCTTTCAACCGGTATCCACATCAGATCCATTTCATCTAAAGCGATCCAGAGAGTTCTTATTGCTCTTTTTAATACAGATGTAAAGGCAATATCAAAGGTATAGCCTTGGTTTTTTAAAGTCTGTCCGGATTCTTTGGCTTCTTGTAAGCCTTTTTCAGATAAGTCAACATCTGTCCAGCCGGTGAATTTATTTTCTTTGTTCCAGACACTTTCACCGTGTCTTAATAGAACTACTTTTTTAACAGTCATAATAATTTCCTTTCTTTATGATGTTTGATTTGTCTATATATTAACTAATAATGGCATTTTTTTCAATAGAAAATTATTGCCTTGAAATAGAAAACAATACGTGTTAAACTCAACTGTTAAATAACAACTTATAACAATAAAGATAAGGAATAGATATTTATGGCTAAACAATTGACTTTACTTGAGTTAAAGGACGGCCAGACAGCTAGTATAGCAAATATTGATGGCGGTAGGGGTGTAATTGGTAAATTTATTGCTATTGGTATCAGGCCGGGGAAAAAGATAAAAAAGATTAGTTCTGTTTTTGGAAGAGGTCCAGTTACAATAAGGATAGGTTCAACTGAGTTGGCTATTGGTTTTGGTATGGCAGCGAAAGTTACAGTAGAAATTTAATGAAAATTGTTTTAATTGGTAATCCTAATGTCGGCAAGAGTGTGATTTTTTCTAGAATCACCGGTGTACATGTTATTGCCAGTAATTACCCTGGTACTACTGTAGAGCTAGCTAAGGGTTGGACTAAATATAAGGGAGAAAAAGCCCAGGTAATTGACTTACCAGGAATATATACTTTAGAATTTTTATCCAAGGCTGATGAAATAGCTGTTTCTATTTTAAAAGAGGCAGATATTGTTATAAATATAATCGATGCAACTAATTTAGAGAGAAATTTAAATCTTACCCTTCAGCTTATTGAGCGAGGGTTTCCTCTTGTGTTGGCGCTTAATTTATGGGATGAGACTAAACATAGAGGCGTTGAGATAGATATAAATAAACTGGAGATGTTTTTAAATGTACCTGTAGTTTCTACTGTAGGTATTACTGGAGAAGGCGTCAAACATTTATTCGAACGCGCCCAGGAAGTTAAAAAGAAAGATTCATTTACTCGTACTGAAGATCAAAGATGGGAAGAGATTGGTAAGATTGTTGATAGCGCGCAAAAGTTATATCACCATCACCATACCTTCAGGCAGGTTTTAGAAGAAGCAAGCGTAAAGCCCGTAAGTGGTTTTCCTATAGCGTTATTGATTTTATTCGGTTGTTTTAAGGTAATTAGATTTATTGGCGAAGGTTTGATTACGTATTTATTTGAACCGTTGTTTAATAATTTATATTTGCCTTTACTTATGAAATTAAGCGCTTTATTAAGCAGAAATAGTTTTTTTCACGATATACTTATCGGTAAGCTTATAAATGGTGAAGTAGATTTTCTGCAGTCTTTTGGTCTTTTAAGTACGGGATTTTTTGTCCCTCTTGCCATGGTACTTCCTTATATTATAGCTTTTTATTTTGTGCTGGGAATCTTAGAAGATATTGGTTATCTTCCTAGGTTTGCGGTGCTTTTGGATAATTTGATGCATAGGCTTGGGTTGCATGGATATGCTATAATACCCAATTTTTTGGGTTTAGGATGCAATGTCCCCGGGCTTTTGGCAACAAGGATACTTGAATCAAAAAGAGAAAGGTTTATCGCAAGCACATTGATTTTAATCGGTGTACCTTGCGCTGCCCTGCAGGCTATGATAATAGGTCTTGTTGGAAGACACGGAGGAATTTATGTGGCTATAGTTTATGGGGTTCTATTTTTAGTATGGCTAATTTTAGGACTTATTTTAAATAAGGTAATGAAAGGTTTTAGTCCTCCATTATTGATTGAAGTGCCACCATACAGGTTGCCGCTTTTAGCTACTGTATTTAAAAAATTATGGATGCGAGTATTGGGTTTTTCCAAAGAGGCCTTGCCGATTGTATTTTTAGGCATACTGGTTGTAAATATATTTTACTATTTTAAGGTTTTTGATTATATAGCTATAGTTACCGCACCTGTTATTAAGGGTTTACTGGGTTTACCTAAGGAGGCAGTGGTAGCGATAATGGTAGGTTTTTTAAGAAAAGACGTTGCTGTAGGCATGTTAAGTCCTTTAAGTTTGACTGCACAGCAATCTGTTATCGGAAGCGTGGTATTGGCTATGTTTTTCCCCTGTATTGCAAGCTTTACAGTGTTTTTAAGGGAGTTTGGCTTTAAGGCCATCATGAAGGTTATGTTTATTATGTTTATAAGTGCAATTGGTGTAGGTTCTCTGCTTAATTTGGTGTTCACTTTTCTTAAATAATTTTTATAAAAAAACTTGACTTATCTTTTTTGAAAATGTATATTATTATTAGGATGATTAGGAGGACAAGGATGTTCTTTTTTTCCCTATAGAAGGGGAGAGAAGGATTTTTTTTGTCCTTGAAATGATAGGAGTTAAGAATAATGCATAAAATAGTAGAAAAAAAACAACTTAATAGCGAGATATGCCTTGTAGAATTCGAAGCAAGGGATTTATCCCATGCGGCAAAAGCCGGTCAGTTTGTGATACTTAGAATTGATGATAAGGGCGAAAGGTTTCCCTTAACTATCTATGATTTTAATAGAGAAAAAGGAACGATTACCGTAGTCTGCCAGGCAATAGGCGTAAGTACGAAAAAACTCTGTTCGTTGAAAAAGTCAGATTCTATTCTTGATGTGGCAGGTCCTTTGGGCCATGCAACAAAAGTCGATAATATCGGTAAGATAATCTGTATTGGCGGAGGAGTTGGAACAGCCGAAGCCTATCCAATTGCCAAGGCATTCAATCAGGCGGGAAATGACGTTACGGTTATAATCGGTGCAAGAACCAAGGATTTAGTAATCTGTGAAAAAGAAATCAGGCAGCTTTGTGAAAAGGTTTACGTTACTACAGATGACGGTTCTTATGGTCAAAAAGGGTTTGTAACTGATGTGTTAGCCAGTCTTATTGTTAAAGATAGATATGATCTTGTTTTTGCCATAGGTCCGTTAATAATGATGAAGATGGTTTCTAACATGACAAAGCCGGAGTCTATAAAGACTTTAGTTTCTTTAAATGCAATCATGATTGATGGAACCGGTATGTGCGGGGGATGCAGGATAAAATACGGTGGTGAATCTAAATTTACCTGTGTTGATGGCCCGGAGTTTGACGCGCATTTAGTTGATTTTGATGATATCATGAATAGACAATCCCGTTATAAGGGTAAAGAAGCTATTGCCTTAAATCATTATCATAAGAGTTGTAAGATCGGTTTGGATAAATAAAAAGATAAATGAGAGAACAAGACCCAAAACAAAGAATTAAAAATTTTAAAGAGGTTCCTTTCGGCTACAGCGAAGAAGAAGCTGTTAGTGAGGCTAGCCGCTGTCTACAGTGTAAGAGCGCGCCTTGTGCTCAGGGTTGCCCAGCTGAAATTGATATCCCTTTGTTTATAAAAGCGATTAAAGAAAGACGTTTTCTGGACGCTTGTGCAATAATAAAAAAGACCAATAACTTACCGGCAATATGTGGTAGGGTCTGTCCTCAGGAAGATCAGTGCGAGAAGCTCTGCGTTTTAAGCAAGAAAGGTAATCCTATAAATATAGGCAATCTAGAAAGATTTGCTGCAGATTATGAATTGGCGAATAAAGAAAATAAAGAAGATTCGATAAAAAATACCAGTAAAGATAAAAAAGTAGCAATTATTGGAGCTGGACCGGCAGGATTAACTTGTGCAGCTGATTTGGCAAAGTTAGGTTATAACGCGATTATCTTTGAGGCGCTACATAAGCCAGGAGGAGTACTTAGTTACGGTATTCCGGAATTTCGTCTGCCTAAGGCGATTGTAGAAAAAGAAATTGATTCTATTAAGAAACTGGGTGTTGAAATAAAATATAATTATGTAATCGGAAAAATTAAGACAATAGATCAGCTTCGTGAAGATGGATTTGAGGCTTTTTTTATTTCAACCGGGGCAGGCCTTCCTTATTTTTTAGGTATTGAAGGGGAGAGTTTAAACGGAGTTTATTCAGCGAATGAATTTTTAACACGAGTTAATCTGATGAAGGCTTATAGGTTTCCTGAATACGATACACCGATTAATATCGGTAAGAAAGTTGCTGTTGTTGGTGGTGGAAACGTAGCAATGGATTCGGCAAGATGCGCACTTCGTTTGGGAGCAGAAGAGGTTAATGTAATCTATCGTAGGACTGAAAAAGAGATGCCTGCTAGAATTGATGAAGTGCATCATGCAAAAGAAGAAGGTATACAGTTTCATATTTTGACAAATCCTGTTAAAATCATTGCAGATGAACAGGCCCATGTAAAGGGTTTAGTCTGTATCAAAAACCAGCTTGGGGAATCAGATAGCAGCGGTCGAAGAAGACCAATAGCGATAGAAAATTCTGAATTTGAAATGGATATGGATACTGTTATAATAGCGATAGGCAATGGTTCTAATCCGCTTCTGTTAGATACTATTGATAGACTTAAGCTTACCAAGAGAGGCAATGTTGAAACTGATGTTGATGGTAAGACAAATATTGAAGGTATCTATGCTGGAGGCGATATCGCAACAGGTTCGGCAACAGTAATTGCAGCTATGGGAGCAGGAAAACGAAGCGCAAAAGCTATAGATAAGTACCTAAAAGAAAAATAAATAGGAGGAAATCATGGCAAAATTAAATGCTTATATCGAACGCGTATTAGAAATCGCAAAGAAAAGAAATACCGGAGAAAAAGAATTTTTACAGGCCGTAAGTGAAGTTTTAGAGTCTCTTTCGCCGGTAATCGAAAGAAACAAAAAGTACGAACAAGGTTGTATTTTAGAAAGAATTATTGAGCCAGAAAGACAGATTGTTTTCCGTGTGCCTTGGGTGGACGATAAGGGTAATATTAAGGTTAACCGGGGTTTTAGAATTGAATTTAATAGTGCAATCGGACCGTATAAAGGGGGATTACGTTTCCATCCTTCAGTAAATATCAGCATATTGAAGTTTTTAGGTTTTGAACAGGTATTTAAGAATTCTCTTACTACCCTTTCTATGGGTGGTGGTAAAGGAGGTTCTGATTTTGACCCTAAGGGTAAGTCTGATCAGGAGGTAATGCGTTTTTGTCAGTCTTTTATGACTGAATTAGCTCGCCATATTGGACCAGATACTGATGTTCCGGCTGGAGATATTGGAGTTGGCGGCCGTGAAATAGGGTTTTTGTTTGGTCAGTACAAAAGACTACGTAATGAATTTACCGGTGTTTTAACCGGAAAGGCCCTCAACTGGGGTGGATCTTTAATAAGACCTGAAGCTACGGGTTATGGTGCAGTTTATTTTGCCGAAGAGATGTTAAAGACTAAAAATGATAGCTTAAAGGGTAAAACCGTAGTTGTTTCTGGTTCCGGTAACGTTGCTCAATATACCGTAGAAAAGGTTAACCAGTTGGGTGGTAAAGTTGTAACCTTATCGGATTCAAATGGTACGATTTACGATAAAGATGGAATAAACGAGGAGAAGCTTGCCTTTATGATGGAGCTTAAAAACGTAAAGCGCGGTCGTATCAAAGAATATGCTGATAAGTTTGGTTGCGTTTATAAGGAAGGCGAAAAACCCTGGAGTATAAAATGCGATTGTGCATTTCCCAGTGCTACGCAAAATGAAATAGATGAAAGTGATGCAAAAATCCTACTTAAAAACGGTTGTATTTTGGTTTCTGAAGGTGCAAATATGCCTTCTACGCCTGAAGCAGTCAAACTTTATCTAGACAAAAAGATTCTTTATGGTCCGGGAAAAGCTGCTAATGCTGGAGGAGTGGCTACATCAGGTTTGGAGATGAGTCAGAATTCACAACGGCTTGCTTGGACAAGGGATGGAGTTGATAGTAAGTTAAAATGTATTATGGTTGCTATCCATAAACAGTGTGTTGATGCTTCTAGAGAGTATGGTTATTTGGGTAATTATGTTATGGGAGCTAATATTGCTGGTTTTGTGAAGGTGGCAGATGCAATGTTAGATCAGGGAGTAATTTAGTCAGTTTAGTTGGTTTTTTTAAGCGTCTCTTTTTGTTAGTGTTATAGCAGAAAGAGGCGTTTTTTTTATTTTTTTCAGCTATGCTAAAGATATGTAAAAATAGGTTGAAAAAAAGCACTCTTTGCTTTATAATGAACAAGCTTAAAATAGGCAGATTTTTTCTATAGCAAGGAATAATATATGCATGAAAACACCAAAGAAATTACAAAATTAATACTTCAGGCAAAGAAGCAGGCTTACGGTGGTAAAGGTATTGTGCCTGAACCGTCATTTACAAAGCCTCTTAAATGGCCGGTTGAGTGTCTCGTTGGGCCTGGGTTGGAAGGTGCTATAGCCTGCGAAAGCGAGGTTGGTTATGTTAATGGTTCTCAGGGGTGGTTAATATATCGCGGTTATGATATATTTGACCTCTGCGCTTATTCTACCTATGAAGAGGTTTGTTATTTACTTTTATTTGGTTTGTTGCCTAGTGCAAAACAACTAAGGGATTTTAAAAAAGATTTAATTAATCTGCGTCCAATTCCTGGAACAATCGACCTGCTTAAGAGGTTTCCGATTAAAGATACCAATGCTATGGCAACTTTGCGTATTGGCATTAATTTTTTAAGAAGAGAAAGTACCTATCTTGATTCTCCAGAATATAAGCCTGACGACACGCCGGCAATAAGCGCTGATGAGGATTCTATACCTATGGAGACTATACCTAAAGGGGAAAAACATGCTATTTATGAATTTGATCAGGATAAAAAGATAAAAAAACCTGATAATGTAAATAAAAACCTATCTCCTTCCGGGTATGATTCGTGCTATAGGTTGATTTCAAGCATTGCTACTGTTGCAGCAGCAGGAGAGCGGCTTCGTACGTCTCAAGTTGTGATAAATCCAGATCCGAAATTAAGTCACGCAGCTAATTTGATTTATATGATTACGGGAAAACGTCCAACGCCAGTAGAAGAGCGGATTATGGATATTGTTTTGATTTTGCATGCCGACCATGGAATTAACGCTAGCACATTTGCTTCTCTTGTGGTTGCATCTACTTTATCTGATATATATTTTGCAATTGGTTCAGGTGTAGCTGCTTTAAATGGTCCTTTGCATGGAGGAGCTAATGAAAAGGTTTTAAATATGCTTTTTGAGATTAAAAGCCCTAATAACGTTAAAGAATGGTTTAAAAAAGCGCGTAGGGAAAAAAGAAAAATTATGGGTTTTGGCCACAGGGTATATAAGGCCTATGATCCACGTGCACGCATTTTAGGTCCATTAGCTGAATTTTTGGTTAATTCAAGCGGCAATAAAGAAAATAAAAAGATTTTTAAAATTGCCAAGTTGCTAGAGAAAGAAGTTGTGTTAAGTTTAGGTAAAGATAAGAAGATATTTCCTAATGTTGATTTTTATTCTGGGATAGTTTATTCCTGCCTTGGCTTTTCACCAGAGATGTTTACTCCGCTTTTTGCCGTAAGCCGCGTTGCCGGTTGGGTGTCGAGGATTGCAGAATACTTAGAGCATAATAGGATTTTTAGGCCGCGTACAATATATACGGGTCCGTTGAATAAAAAATATACCCCTATGGATAAAAGAACTAAGAAAGATAAATAATGAGTAAATATTCTTTTAAGGCAGTTATTTTTGATTTGGACGGAGTTATTACTAAAACGGCCCTTATTCATGCCCAGGCATGGAAGCAGGCTTTTGATGAATATTTACATCTTCGTGAAAAAAGAGATAACGAACCATTTAAAGAATTTACCCATGAAGATGATTATCTTTCCTTTGTTGATGGTAAGCCTCGTTATGAAGGAGTGAAAAGCTTTTTGGAATCACGAAATATCGATATTCCTTTTGGCGATCCAATGGATGATCCGGATAAGGAGACTGTATGCGGTTTAGGTAATAAAAAGAATAAACTTTTTAGCGAAGTACTGAAAAAAGAGGGACCTAAGGTTTATAAGCCCGCAGTTAGGTTCATTAGAACTTTAAAACAGGCTGGTATCCATGTGGGAGTTGCGTCTTCATCAAAGAATTGTAGGTTAATTCTAAAGATTGCAGGAATTGAAGATCTTTTAGAAACGAGAGTTGACGGAGTGGTATCAACCGAGCTTAATCTTAAAGGAAAACCAGAACCGGATATTTTTATTACTGCAGCAAAGAATCTTGGAGCTACGCCGGCAGAATCAGTTGTTATCGAAGATGCTTCTTCTGGAGTTTTAGCAGGTAGAAACGGGGGTTTTGGTTTGGTTATTGGTATTGCCAGAAAGAATAATGAAATAAAGCTAATTACCAATGGAGCTGATATTGTAGTAAAAGATTTAGTTGACATAAATATCAGTTGGATTGAAAGGTGGTTTCGGAGAAAGCCGAAATCTTTAATTAACTACTGGGATATTCAGGAAGAGCGTCCGGAAGCAACGGTTATAGACCAGAGAATTAAAAAACCTATAATGCTTAATTATTGCTATAGTTATTCTGCGAAGAAATGCATATTTAATGATAAGCGTCTTGTATTTTTCTTTGATTATGACGGAACACTTACTCCGATTGTTGAGCGTCCAGATTTGGCTGTGATGAGCGAAGAGATGCGTAGTCTAGTTAAAGAGCTTAGCAAAAAGCATACGGTTTCAATTGTCAGCGGTCGTATGAGGGAAGATGTGCAAGATCTAGTTAAAATAGATGATATTTTTTATGCCGGAAGTCATGGTTTTGATATTGCGGGAAAAGATTTTTCTTTAATTGAGCCGCATGTAAAAGAATATCTTCCTTTGATTGAAAAGGTAACTGCTGAATTAAAAAATATTATTGGTGGCATAAAAGGGGTTTTAGTTGAAGAGAAAAAATTCAGCGTTGCCGCTCATTATCGTTTGGTTGATAAGAACGATTTTCCTAAAATCGAGAAAGCAGTAAATGATATTATTGTCAATAATGATAATCTGTGTTTGTTGAAAGGTAAAAAAGTATTTGAAATCCTGCCTGATATTAATTGGAATAAAGGTAGGGCTATTCGTTGGATAATGCAGGCGTTAAAACTTAATTGGCAGGAAGCTTCCATTGTGTATATTGGAGATGACACCACTGATGAGTTTGCTTTTAGAACTATCCGTACGCGGGGAACAGGTATTTTAGTGTCTGATTTTCCAAGAATATCCACAGCGTTATTCCAGGTATCCTCAGTAGAAGAAGTAAAAAACTTTTTTAAGACAATAATTAGCTCAAGCTAGTATGCAAAAAATCAAGGATTCTGTCTGGAAACTTAGCTATTCAAGCTTTTTGCCTAAGCAAGAATCTTTAAGAGAAGCACTCTGTGTTTTAGGTAACGGTTATTTTGCAACTAGGGCTTGTTTCCCCGAAATAGATAGAAATTCATTTCATTATCCCGGTACTTATATTGCCGGAGTATATAATAAGCTCTCCACTCAGATTGCAGGCAAAACTATTCAAAATGATGATTTTGTTAATTGTCCTAATTGGTTGCCGATAAAGTTCAGTATTGACGGTCAAAATTGGGTAGTGCCGGGCAAGAAAAACATTGTAAAATTTACTCAGTCGCTTGATATAAAAAATGGGTTATTGAACAGAATTTATACAGTTAAAAATAGGGTTGGCAAAATTACTTCTATTGAAGAATGTAGACTTGTAAGCATGTTTAATCCCCATATAGCAGCCATTAGATATAAAATTACCCCTCAAAATTATTCCGGTTTAATAAAAATAATCAGCAGTATTGACGGAACAGTAGAAAATAAAAACGTAGCTCGTTATAGCCAGCTTAATTCTTATCATCTTAAGTTTTTAAAATCCAGGGCGCAAACAAACATAATCAGCCTTATAGTAAAAACCACTCAATCAAAAATTAAAATATCTACATCGGCAAGACTAAAGGTTTTTAAGAATAATAAGAAAATATGCCCGCAATTGGCGATAATTAGAAATAACGCAGTTATTTCTCAAGAGTTTGTTGTAGATTTAGAAAGAAAATCTTTTTGTGTTCTTGAGAAAACTGTAGCGATTTTTACATCTAAGGACGCAAAGGTTAAAGATGCGTTTAAGGCTTCTTTTATTGAAGCAAAAAGAGCGCCTAATTTTAAACAGTTGGTAGGTTTGCAGAAAAACTCATGGAAGAAACTTTGGCAGGAATCTGATGTAAGGTTTAAAAGCGATTTGTTTATTCAAAAGGCACTAAGGCTGCATATATTCCATCTTTTACAGACTGCTTCAATTCATAATACGAGAATTGATGCTGGCCTTCCTGCAAGAGGGCTACATGGCGAAGCTTATCGTGGTCATATTTTTTGGGATGAGCTTTTTGCAATGTCTTTTTTTGATTTGCATATGCCTGCAATCTCAAAGTCTTTTTTGCTTTATCGTTTTAGAAGGCTGGCAAAAGCTAGGCAATATGCTTCGTTGAATGGTTTTAAAGGCGCAATGTTCCCCTGGCAGAGTTCTTCTACAGGAGTTGAAGAAACTCAAGTTGTACATTTAAACCCCGTATCCGGGGAGTGGGGGCCGGATTATAGTAGAATTCAACGTCATGTGTCGTTTGCTGTAGCTTATAATATACATAGATACTTTACAATAAGTGCTGATATTGATTTTTTATCTTGTTATGGCGCTGAGATGTTTTTTGATATCGCTAAGCTTGCTGCATCTTTGTTAAAGTTTGATAGCCGTGATAAAAAGTATCATACCTATGGACTTATGGGTCCGGATGAGTTTCATGAAAAGCTACCCTTTAAGAAAGGTCCGGGTTTTAAAGATAACGCCTATACGAATATATTGATTTCTTGGTTGTTAAATACTGTGAAATCAATAGCTGAGGAATTGCCTGAAAATACAAAAAGAAGAATCTTTAAAAAATTAAAGATTAATGACAGCACTATTAAGAGATGGCAGTGTCAATCAAGAAAAATTAATATTTTAATAAATAAAAACGGTATTATAAGTCAGTTTGACGGGTATTTTAAGTTGAAAGAATTAAATTGGCAGTATTACAGGCGTAAATATAAAAATATCCATCGTATGGATAGAATTTTAAAATCAGAAGGTAAATCCTGCAACGATTATAAGGTTGGCAAACAGGCAGACGTGTTGATGATGTTTTATTTATTTTCACAAGAGGAGATAGAAAAAATATTTAAGAATCTTTCTCTTGGGGTAGGTAAAGATATTGTTAGAAAAAATTATGATTATTATGTTAAAAGAACTTCTCATGGATCAACTTTAAGTAAGGTTGTACATTGTTATATCGCCCATTTATTAGGAAGAGAAAAAGAGGCGCTAAAATGGTTTAGGGAAGTTTTAGAATCTGATATTTGTGATTCTCAAGGCGGAACAACATCTGAGGGGATTCATGTTGGAGTAATGGGAGGTTCGATTGATTTACTTATTAGAGCTTTTGCAGGAGTTAGTTTTTCAAAAGAGAAAATTAGTATAAATCCTAAATTAATTAAGAATATTAAAGCATTGGATTTTAAAGTTGTTTACAGAAAATATCAAATAGCTTTTATTGTTAATACTAAGAAAGTCAGCATAAAGGTTTTAAATAAAAAAGTGGGGAAACTCAACGTAGAGTTTTCAGGTAAAATTTATTCAATGAAGAAAAAATTAATACTCAAAATGAATAATTCTAAAGGAGATAAGAAATGAGCGGTGTTTTTGGTGTGGCCTCAAAAGGCGAATGCGCAAAGACTTTATTTTATGGAGTAGATTATCATTCTCATATGGGTTCAGAATACGGTGGTTTAGCTGTTTTAGGAAAAGATTTCAGCCGTCGGATACATGATATTACTCAAGGTCAATTTAAGTCTAAATTTTTCGATGATTACAAAATGATGCATGGAGATAAAGGAATTGGTGTTATCAGCGATCATGATGAACAGCCGATTTATATCCATTCTAAATTTGGTGAATTTTGTATCGTTACCGTTGGGATTATCGAGAATAAAGAAGAGCTTGCCAGGGATTTATTTAAGAAAGGTATTTCTTTAAGTGAAGTAACCGGAAGCGGGATAAATAGCACTGAATTGGTTGCAAAAATTATTACTCAGTCCGATAATTTAATCGATGGTATTCAGAATATGTTTGATGTTATAGATGGGTCTTGTTCGTTACTTTTGTTAAATGAAGAGGGCATCTATGTGGCTAGAGATAAATTTGGCTATACACCTTTGGTTATCGGTAAAAAGGCTGATGCCTGGGCAGTAGCTTCGGAGACAAGTGCTTTTACTAATCTTAATTTTGAGGTGACGAAGTTTGTCGCACCTGGTGAAATCGTACTTATAAATAATCAGGGTATGATTGCAAAACATGAAGCTTTTGAAAAAAGTCAGATCTGTACTTTTTTATGGATTTATACAGGTTTTCCCGCATCCAGTTATGAGGATCTTAATGTTGAAATTGTTAGAGAACGTTGTGGTAGGGCCTTGGCGAAAAAAGATAAGGATATAGAAGCTGATATGGTATGTGGTATTCCTGATTCAGGCATAGCCCATGCTTTAGGCTATGCTATGGAATCTGGGGTTGTTTATAGAAGGCCGCTTGTTAAGTATACGCCTGGTTATGGCAGAAGTTATACTCCTTCTACGCAAGATACAAGAGACTTAATAGCTACGATGAAACTTATTCCTGTAAAAGAGATTATCAAGGATAATAAAATCGTTATTTGTGAAGATTCGATTGTGCGCGGTACGCAGTTAAAAAACTTTACCGTTAAAAAGCTGCATGCTGCCGGAGCAAAAGAGGTTCATGTTAGAGCTGCATGTCCTCCTTTGATGTTTCCTTGCAAATTCTGTCTTTCCACGCGCAGCATAAACGAGCTTGTAGCGCGTAAGGCAATTAAGTCTTTAGAAGGGAAGCAGATTGATGATGTAAGCGAATATCTGGATTTTAAATCAGATAAGTATAAAAAGATGGTTGAATGGATCAGGAAAGATCTAGAGGTTACTACTTTAAGATTTCAGACTATAGATGATATGATTCAAGCTATTGGTATACCAAAAGAGAAGCTTTGTCTTTATTGTTGGAATGGAGAATGCCCGAAAAAGAATTTTAATAAAATTAGTGAAAAGAAAGTTTCAGACTGAAGTAAATAATTAAGTTAGATATTGTTGATGATTAATGGATTCCTAAATTTTTATAACCGTTTTTTTGTTGTTTGGGTGAGTTTAGGAGGTCTAACCGCTTATTTTTTCCCAAATATATTTATTGCTTTAAAGTCATACATGGAGTTGTTCTTTGCCTTGACTATGTTTGGCATTGGAATGGTTTTAAAGACACAAGATTTCCTAAATATTTTTAAAAGTTGGTGGATAGTACTTATTGGTGTTGCGGCTCAGTTTACCATAATGCTTTTTTTGGCATTTTTGATTTCGAAATTATTCTCGCTGTTAAAAGATTTCACCCTGGGGTTAATTCTTACTGGCAGTGCTCCGGGAGCGATGGCAAGTAATGTTTTAAGCTATTTAGCAGGTGCAGATGTCGCTTATTCTGTTTCTTTGACTACGGTATCAAGTCTACTTTCACCGATACTCACTCCGGCAATCACGCTGTTTTTAGCAAAGACATTGTTTAAGATTTCTTTCTTAAGCATGTTTTTCAGTATAATAAAGATGGTAGTTATCCCTTTGTTTCTTGGTTTTTTGATAAAGAAGATCTTTGCTAAAAAGATAGAGCCGTTAACTAAAGTTTTTCCCGCAATTTCAACTACATTTATAGTATTTATTTGCGCGTTAGTGATTGCGTTAAATAGAAGCTATATATCGAAGATGGATTATTGGATTTTGCTTGCGGTTTTATCTTTAAATATTCTTGGTCTTGGTCTTGGATATCTGGTTGCAAAAAGCGCCAAATTCGATATCTTTAAAAGGCGTGCTTTATCTATCGAAATAGGTATGTAGAATGCTGGGCTAGGCAGTGTTTTAGCGTTAAAGTATTTTAGCGAACGGGTTGCGTTGCCGGCAGTTTTATTTGTATTTATATGTATTTTCACCGCATCATTTTTAGTCCAGATTTGGTCAAAAGCTAATGTTGAATAGTTCAAATTACGTAAACAAACAACAAGAAGATTATTTGAGATATGAAGGACTCTGTAAAAAATGCGGTGCTTGTTGTGGAGCTTTTGATGATCCCTGTGTCAATTTAAAGAAAGATTCAAACAATAAATTTTATTGTAAGGTTTATAATAATCGGTTTGGTTCGCAGAAGACCGTTTCAGGAAAATTTTTTAACTGTGTTCCGATTAGAGATGTTTTAAAGTTTGAACCACTTTATCCGGATTGTGTTTATGCAAAGAATCTTTAAGCGATTTATTATGCACAAACTTCTTTTCTGAAAGATAGTAATAATTAAAATTATATAAAGTGCTTTAGTGTTTTTGAATAAATGTGATAAAATAGAATATAAATAAATTTTATTAGAAAGGATAAGATATGAAGTCAATTAAGTTTGATTTTAACAATTTCTTCTCAGACAGTATCGGAAGCGCTCATGGGATTAGTATTAAAGACATCCAGAGATCAAAACCTTTGATAAGTAAAAGTCACGTTCATCTAAAAAGATTATTAAGCAATCAGTTTAATAGAGTTAACCTTAATTTGGAATGGGCTCAACTTCCGTATCAGAATCAAAAAGATATTCTAAAAATAAAAAGATTGGCCAATTATATTGTTAGACATTTTGATAATGTTTTATTTTTAGGAATCGGCGGTTCTTATCTAGGTCTTAAATCCGCACAAGACGCATTAGCTATGCCTTATTACAATGAGTTTGCTTGTTTAAAAGCAAGAAAGCCTAAGATTTATTTTGAGGGTAATAATCTAGATCCGGATACATTAGCTGTTTTATTAAAGAGTCTTAAGCCCAAGAAAACTTTTGTTGTAGTTATTTCAAAGTCAGGCGAAACCATTGAAACAAAGAGCGCATTTGCTATTGTTGAGAATTGGTTTAAAAGAAGTGTTGGTTTGTGTTACGGAAGACAGATCATTGCCATAACTGATCCCGTATCAGGTTCTTTAAGAAAAAAGGTTAATATTGAAAATGCCAAGGACAGGTTAAGTTTTAGAAGCCTTCCTTTATTAAAAGGCGTGGGAGGAAGATATTCAGAATTTAATATGGGATTGTTACACCTGGCAATAATTGGAGTAGATATAAATGATGTTTTAAAAGGTGCAAAAGATATGGATAGGATTTGTTCAAAACCGAATGTTTTTGATAATCCTGCTTATATGTATGCGTTATGTGAGTATCTTCTTTGTAAGGGTAAGAAAAAAGATATTTCTATACTTATGCCTTTTTGTGAATCTCTTAAATCTACTGCTGATTGGTATTGTCAGTTATTGGCAGAAAGTACTGGTAAAAAATACAGAAGGAAAATAAAAATTGATTCAAAAGGCCTTGAGATTTGGTTGCCCGATAAAAAAGTTACCGCTACTGTAGGAAGAACGCCGATTGCTGCAAGAGGCACCAATGATCTGCATTCGATACAGCAGAACAATATCGAAGGTATCAATAATAAGACCATTACTTTTATAAGGGTACAAGATTTTAAAAATGAGATCACGATAAATAAAAGAAATGATTTTATTGATAAAAAAAGATTATCTCAGTTGATGGGTATTGCTCAGGAAGCTACCGAATGGGCGCTTACTCAGGCAAAGAGGCCTAATTGTACTATTGTTTTGCCGAAATTAAGTCCTTATTATTGGGCTGGGTTGCTTTTCTTTTTTGAAAAAGCAACTGCCTTTGAGGGGGAACTGTTGAATATCGATGCCTATAATCAACCCGGAGTAGAAGGTTATAAAAACTACATGTATTATAAACTTAATAAGCCCGGGATTTCAAAAAGCATTAGTAGTATGATTAAAAAAAATCCTTTATTAAAAAAGAAAAAATACATAATTTGATATGATTGCATTGATTTGGTTTTTATTTATGGGGACAGTAGCTTCTTCTATATATGCTTTTTATGTCATGCAGGATAGTGATGAAAAAAAAGTCAAGTTAGGAAAAAGGGAAGAAAAGAATTTAAATTATAAAGTTTCTCTAAAGGAAGATAAAATTTTGCAGTTAACTGAAAAGAATAAGCTGATTATTTCTGATTCTAAAGAATATATGGATAAATATAATAAAGTTAACGCTGATTTGGAGGAAAAGAATAAGGAAGCAGAAAGGCTTAAAGAACAGCTGCTTAAAAGAGAAGAGTGGGTTAATAAAGATGAAGAGCTGCTTAAAAAAACCACAGAAGATAAGGCTAAGGCTGAAATAAAGTTTAAAGAAAAAGAACAAGAATTGGTAAAAGAATTTTCAAAGAATGTCAGTTTTGAGAATGAAATCAATAAACTCAATGAAAATATCATCAATCTTGAGAATGAAAAAAAGTCCTTTTTAGACAATATAAATGTTTTAGAAAATATGATTACTGATTTTAAAAAAGATCTTAACAGTCGTAATGAAAAAAATAGTGAGCTCAATGCTAAAATTCAGGATATGGTTAAAAAGCAAGAGCAAAGCGAGTGGATTTCAAAAGATGAATATAATAAGTTAAGTTCGGATTATGATTATATAAACGAGCAGTTTAAAATCACTAAAAAAAGGATTGAAGCGCTTGATAAAAAAATCAAGGATCAAGATGATGAGATCTTTAGGTTGAAATCAGAAGTTAAAAAAGATGTTATTAGTAAAGTCGATTTACCAAAAGAGCCAGAGCAAGAAAAACCAGAAGAAAAAGAATTTAAAAAAAATCTGGTAGATATTCCAGATGAACCTTTATTACAAAAACAGGCTGTTGAAGAAAAAATAAAAGAAGATAAAAGAAAAGATGATAATTCAGGTGAAGAAAAAACCTTTGCTGAAGAAATCAAGGAAGAAGAGAAGCAAGAAGTTGAGTCTGTAAAAGAGCCAGAGCAAGAAAAGTTAAAAGGAGAACAGCAGAGCTTTTCTAAAGAAGAAAAAAATAAAGAAACACCGGCTGTAGATTTTGATTTAAGCAAAATCCGCAATATCGGTATTATGGCCCATATCGATGCCGGTAAGACCACGCTAACAGAGCGAATACTTTTCTATACTGGAAGGTCACATAAAATA
>Ga0208902_1000313_pt1 | contig 27110 bp, 23 predicted proteins | sample AntAceMetag02UKH_FD_184767 | JGI IMG/M metagenome (GOLD analysis project Ga0208902, IMG submission 184767) | Saline lake microbial communities from Ace Lake, Antarctica - Antarctic Ace Lake Metagenome 02UKH (SPAdes) (version 2) | ecosystem: Environmental > Aquatic > Non-marine Saline and...
ATTCAGTTCATCATTTTATCAATCATTGCATAAGGTAATTTCTTTCCGTAAACCTGACGAAAGAATTTGATTTATTCTTTTTTGTGCGTCTGGTAAGGCGCAATTATTGATAAAACGCTATTCTATGTAATATAAATAATAAGTAATTTCAACAAGTTTATTAACTCAGAGAGTTCTACCCTTCACTATCCACATCAAAGTTGCGCCCTCACTTCCCAGTGCCCAGATGGGTCCGCGCTGGGGAGTCAAAAATAATAAAGGCAGCAGGATAAACCTGCTGCCTTTTATTTTACCTGATCTTGAGAATACCTGTGCCCCTATTCCCTCTGGACTCTGAAGATCACCATTAGTTACATGAACTCTGGCAATATTCAAGATAATGGCACGTACACGTGACTTTAGGTTTTGTTAAAGGTACTCGTGGTTATTTAACTTTTTAAAACCAACAAGGGGGGAACAGATAGGTGTCGTGTCCCAAGAGGTCTTTCTATTTAACGATACAATTGAGAATAATATAAAATATGGGCGACCATCGGCAGGCATGGAAGATGTAATCACTGCAGCCCGAAATGCCTGCCAACATCCATGACTATGTTGAAACCCTGGAACAAGGCTACGACACAATCGTCGGTGAACGGGGAGTGAAACTCTCTGCAGGACAGAGACAGAGGATATCCATAGCCTGCGCCTTTTTGAAAAATCCTCCTGTTCTTGTATTTGATGAACCCAGCTCGGCTCTTGATGCAGACACAGAGGCTGCCTTCCACGAATTACTCAGGAGGTTGACAAGAAACCGGACCACATTCATCATTTCCCATCGCATGTCAATAACAGACGTGGTCAGCAGGGTATTTGAGCTTGAGAGGGGAAAGATAACTGAAAGGCCAACAGGTTAGCACTATCTTAAAATAAATTGATATTCTTGTGCCTTGAATTTAATCTATTCTAACTCTTTGTTTCTTTGCTTTGGACTTGTCCGTGTTAATTTTTTAACCCAATGCCACCAGCGGTAAACGTATGATAGAGGAAACAACAGGGGGTGTGGCGGTGGGTAATCCATGCACACCTTGTCGCGCAGAGGGAACACCAGGCGGGCAAACAAACGGGCCTTTTCCACTGCCCCGGAAGAAGGGGGCATACGGAGGCTTAGGAGTGTAAGAAATCGGTTATTCCTTGAAATCAGTTTGCTCCATCCATCAACCTCGCTGTCTGTCGGCTTCGGCCATTTGGAAAAATCGTTGAAACCCTTCGGCAACTGAAGGTCCAGCCATGCCCGTGCCATCTCAATTGAAAGTTCAACGGCAAGGCGCGCGCTCCACGCAACGCTCCTTTTCTGCAACTTCTCCCAGTCGCTGGGTACGGCAAGGCTTAAAGCAAGCATTTTGATATCGTAAGCCCAGATCAAACGCATGGCATCGTCATGACCATAGGCATTGTTGATAGCTGTGTGGATGAAGGCGTCTACAGAATCTAAAACTTCAAAGCTAAGAGAGTCTGTTTCTACCTTTATCGCCCTGCGGAACAGCTCTTCTGTTTGTGCTTCCTGGCTGATTCCCAAAAAATTGTGTAATCGCCAATGAAGTTCAATCGCGCGATAATGCCTTGGGTTACCACGGTGTACTAGTTTTTCATCTTTATAAAGTGTCTCCTTCTCCGCATCGAATATTCTTGCTTTACACCTGTAGCCTAAACCTTCCAGGATCGCGCGCGACTGCTCCATGTCATCCGGTTTCACTAACAAATCCAGGTCGCTTGCCGGTCTCAGGACAGGATCATCATAGATCGTCCTGCCATAGGCAGGGCCTTTCAAAACTAGTACCCTTACCCCTTCATCATTAAACGCGCCTACGATCTCCCGCAATTGCTTTTCCATATCGAAGCAGCGCATGCGGCTCCGCTGAAATGAGGCCCGTAGATTTTTAAGAAAAGGTTTTGGTGGCAAAAACTCACCGGATAATCTTCTGACCTGCCAATATAACAGCGGAAGCACCCAGTGTGACCTTAATATATGAAATAGTTCCTCCCACTCATTTGCTGATACCTTGGGAGCAGATAGGGGGACACCTTTAATAAGCGCTAAAATATAGTGCAGCAACTCATCTGAAATATTAAGGATGGCATTTCGAGGCTCTCCACAGAACTGCAGGTTGGGATGGATATGTCTGACTTTATCCAAAAGATTTATGGTAGCGGTACTGGGTTCTTCAGGCTTCACTTTAACTTTCATTTTAAATGTTTGCAATCATGAATATTTACCTCATCCACAAAAAGCCTGAAGGGCCGGCGTATTTGCCATAGTTTGCTTCCAGGCCTGCGCCTGCCGATGATAAGCCGTCCTATAAGGAGTTGCATCTCAATACCATTTGGTCTTGTGAAATGAAAAACACGAGGCTTTGCCCAAACTGGAAATATTCGTTTAAAAACACCTGATTCTGCCAGCCAGTGATAGGTGGGATGAAGCAGGCGCGATACTATCCGCTTAATGCATTTTACAGCCAATAACATTTTGGCATACAGGATGCCCCGCCTGCCTCCCGGAACAGATATAATCCTGGTACCACGGCGGGCAGATACAACCCTGCCAATAAGTTCAGCAGGTTGTAAAATTTTGCCGTCAATATTATTGTTATTGTCTCCCTTGGTTTTTATTCCCCTGAAGTCAACAGAAACAACACGATGGGTAATAGTGATATGGGAGCTGTCACAAGGAAAAACAACTACATCACCCATGCATACCTTCTCATTTTTGTATGGAACCACCCGAAGTTGATCCCCGGCCTTGAAGGTGGGGTTCATGCTGGGACCGTTGTAATTGTATTCCTTTATTTTGATTTTTTCACCATCCCATCACCCGCTCGATCTCTTCCCAGAACCTGCCGTGCAAGCTGACTTTAAGTTTGAAGGCCGGTATTTTTTTTGCCATCTCGCAGGCATTATTAAAGAGTTTTATTTTAAATCTCCTTTGAAATTCATCATCAGACCTTATCCAGTATTTGCGACAGGTCTGGGTGGATGATTCAGTTATGGAAACAGCAGAAAAACCTGTTCCTAAAAATTCAGCTTTGTCTTTTTTTGATTGCTCGATAAAAAATATTCCGTGCAGAGGTGTTGATTTTTGCACATCCCATGTTTTTTTGGAATTTCTCCATAGATAGTCACTCCAGGTGGGGAACGGGTGTACTCTATAGCCACCCCCTTCACTCTTGACCACAAGTGCTTCATCATCACATAATGCATGCCAGTGACCCGGCAGGCGTATACAGCAGGTTGACTTGCCCGTATCACCGGATGCCGCCAGAAGAACAGCTCTGCCTTTGTGTTCAATCAGGGCTGCGTGTATCGGCAAACCACCCTTATATATAGCTTTCTTATAGAAAGGATAGAGGATATTCCACATGGCAACGATTTCATCCTCAGGGGTGTCAAATGCATTAACCTTGCATATTATATTTGGGGTGCAATCCTTTGACCACAGACATACGCTGCCAAGGTCGTGATGCTGCCAGCCATGTTCAGCCAGGTTGTCACTCTCAGTATTACTTCCTGAAACAGTCAGCATGCCTCCACTATCAAAAGTCCCGGCATCAAGTTGCATAATGGTTGAAATTTTATCTAACCAAGGTAGAAACTCTTTACAGCAGGATGACAGGTACCACGAAAGGTCCTCTCGCATGTGTATATAGTAACCATATTTAATTTGTTCTTTGTGATTCAACATTAAAATAAACCGTAAGTAAACTATTCTGTTTCAATAAGCTATTAAGGTAGCATCAGGCCCGCCAGCAATAACGATCTTTGAACTCATCTGTTGCTTTCAAATCACATTCGTCGTGCCAGAGTCGCGGATTTTTTACAGCGGTGTCGGTACATAATATTTTTTACCTAACTAATTACCTGACAGACAAAAACCCTAAATCAGTCGTTGTTACCAAGCCGCCCATACATGTCATATGCAATATTTTACAAGCAACCTTAATATGCTGCGATTAATTACCGCTCCCCATCATACAGACATATGCCCCAGCCTTATAGGTTCGTGAATACATGATTCATATCGGGACTCACCCTGCAGTCCAAGTAATCACCCTTGGTGTGGGACACAGGTCTTAACTTATTTCATTTTGTAGTTTTTTGCCCAATAAACATTTTTAATCCACTTCGTAACATACGACTTTATGGTCGTATTCACATATTATATTTAATTTTGTCGAGCCATTATAAATAAGGGATAATTTAATTTTACGTACCTTCTGCTGATATGAGTAATAAGTTTACGTGATTGACCACATTCTTCTCACATCGGTAGTTAGTTATATGTGAGTTCTTTTGCCCGCCCCAGCGTTGTATTACCTTACAGTATGGCTACAATAATTATTGACCCATGGTTTCATATTACGGCCTTGCCTATCAACCACCGCCCCCGATTTAGTGGTATGTGCACATTACACATCCTTTCGATTTTTTGTATGCTTATTTTCTCACAACGGTACCATCCCATCATATAAATTGCGACAGCCCGGCGGCGCAATCGCAACGCGCGCACGCCCCCAGACGCCCATTCCCCCGCAGCCCCACTGCCTGCCTCGCCATACTCTTGTACATATTCACCATCTGGTGCCTGCGGATCAGGTCGTTTTTTCAGCCATCCCTATATCACCACCATTTGACACATGCCTTTAAACCGGCTTTGTACTTATCGATCCATGCTCACAGATGATGCCCTCATTTCCTCATCCCGCCCGTGACTGTGTCACGTAATGGTTCGCGTTAATCATATTTCATTTCCAAATGTTCAATCCCAGTTTCGTTCACATTACCCACCTTCTTTAATCACATCACGGTAAACCCCGCCGAGCACCCGCACTCAGCAGCGCCCCCCTCCTTACAACACAACGATGTACAGCTACCGCCGTAACAACTACACCCCACCCCCGATGTCTCGTCGTCCTCATGTTGTAGTGGTACAATGGTTGGCACTTCCCATTCCATAATGACTCTCCTCATTTCTGAACCGGCCTTGAAGCCGGCTATGTTATTAATAACTGGAAAGATATCAGCTGGCACACGTCAGTCTGTAGTTACCCAATCCACCGTACGCCCACCGTATCCAGTTTGTTGTGTACGCTTCAAGCCTCCCTTGCCGTGACACCGAAGGCTTCTGCTCGTAAAGCCGAAGCGCATTGTTTATAAAATTGTCAATTGTTTTTCCAGCCAAGCTCAGTACTTCTGGTCCAAAATGATACCCCAGAAAGTCAAACCCCTTTTCAACCCTGCCGATGAATGTTTTATCCGGGTGCATCATCCGACTTGTATACGTCAATTAGTGAAGATATTTAAGAAATAAGCTGACTGTCAGAATCAACATTATTTCAGATAACCTAGCTTTTTCAGCACACTTCAAAAGTCAACATTAGGCGATAAATAATGTTAAATTTTAAACTTTAAGAATAGTTCATATTACTGTTGATAATTTGATTTTTTTCAGTGTAAAAACGATTTTTTGATGTCCGTATATGCTCGGTTGTTAAATACACATTCTTTTATGCACACTGAACAGCTGTAATGGTCTTCAAAGTATGGAAAACATTTACTCGAATCGATATGTGTTATGGTGCCAGACTCGCGCACGATGGGTGTTTTGTAGATCGCCTTTGCAGGACAACAGCGTATGCATTGTCCGCACTGGTCACAAAAACTGGCAATCCACGTATGCTCGTGGTTCTGTGCAATTGGCAGGTTTATGATGTTGCAATAAATTGCAGCTAAGCGCTGCCGGGGACCGTACTTCGGAGAAATCAGCATACCGTGTCGTCCGTGAAAGCCCATCCCGGCTTTCTCCGCAATCATTGGATATAGGGCCTGCCCTCCCAGAGGGTGTCCTCCCTGGGCTGCATAGCCATGTAAGCGTAGGTAATTAACCAGCTTGTTCACAGCCCGGCCCAGCTTGTAATACGTATCCATTATCATAAACATGGTCTCTTCACTTGGAGCGGCAGCCATCTTGTCCCTGTCCATCTCCATGGTTAACATAATTACCTGATCAAAGAGGACAGCCTTGTTTCGGAAAATAGCTTCGCGCGGTAGGTGAGTATATCCGATGGAACCGATGCCAAGGGAGCTGGCATAGTCCTCAAGTTCACAAAGGAAGGCTTCAGTTACGGTGACCTTTGGGACTTTGGGGTTTTGATCAACTGACTGTAGCGAAATTATTACGTCTTTGCCCAGCCTGCGCATTAGTGGCAGCATCCTTATTATTCTTTTAAAGCTGGCCCCCCTAAAAAACTTTATGGAAGAGAGCCCACGTTTCATTCTGAATTGCTCAGGTGCGGATTGTAGGGCAATTATGCTTCCCTCTCGATCATACAGGGTTTGCTCTGCTTCTTTAAGACCAGCCAGAGGCATAATCCATTGTGCGCATTTATTAATTAAGTCCTTCATGACTTTTCCTTTATTTTTACTCATTTCAGGAGGAGTAAAGGTTACTTCTGGTATCCTTAACTTTTCAGCACACCCCAAAATTCAACATAAGCGATAAAAAACTTAAATTATTACTGAACTGAAAAAACCATATAGTACTTTTAGTTATATGAAAAGGAGAAATTTGTGTTGCTTTGACTAGTGGGTATTTTTAAGAAGAGGCTTTTATCAGATTAAGAGATGTTCCCCGCCTTCAAGGAAGGGCATCCCGGTAATTAAATTTGCTATTATAGCTCGTATTGTTTGCTACCGCCCTCAGGGCGGGTCATACACGATACACTCCGGTTAAAACTAGATTATGATTATTGTAAGGTTATGTTCCGGTTTTCACACATTAGCGTTATACTTTTTTGTTTTAAGTAAGATACCGTTTTTCAGTAACTGAAATATCTTCGAATGCTGAAAAATATGTTTGTGTTTTTGTCAAACTGTCCCCAGAATGTATAGTTATGGCGGCCATAGAAAATGTTTCCGCCAGTTTCTACGGTCCAGATATCACTGATCTTATAGCTGATCCTGGGGCGAAGACAGAAATCACTGTCCGTGGGTGAGAAATAGCTAAATAGGGACAGACTCAGGTTCTGTTTTAAAAGCAGTTTTGTGAGGCGAAGTGTCAGCAGCTGCCGGGTGTCTTTTCTGCGGTGATAATCATTTGAAATACCGCTCCTGTAATTATCATGTCGGCGCATATTTTCTATATAATACTGGATACCGATTGTGAAATCATTGGAGACTTCTTCTTCATAACCCAGTAACAGTCTGATCTCGCTGTTTCTTATAAAGGGATCTTTACCGCTTCGATCATTGTGCGAGTCATAGTATCCGAATTCTATATTGGCAATACCATTTAAAAACTTACCTCTTAAACTTGCACCCAGAACATTTAAATCCGGGAAAATCGGTTTATTACTGGTAATATCAGTTCCCGCCGGACTTTTCCAAAAACCCGCGTATCCATAAAGCGCGAGTTCATATCCTTTGATGTTTTTAAAAACTCTAAAGCCGGTTTCATCATCTTTGAACCCTGTTGAAGGCTGATCCGGTCTTATGATCATGTTTCGCCCGGCACGCTGATCAGAAAAATTGTTCCAGTAGGAGATCCTGCGGCCATCAATATATCTGTCCGGCATAAAATAAGGTGTATAATAAATATCAATATTTGCAACCGTATTGAAAAATGAGATCTTAAAGGCATCCGTCGGGGCTTTTAGATATTCATTGTCCCGTCCGATTAAATAGGAGTTCCAGTCTTTTGAAAACAGATCGTTAATAAAGATCATGTCGCCTGTACCCCAGGTCATGATTTGACGTCCAATTTTAACATCAATGAACTCTGCGGGACTGAAATAAATATTTGCTTCCCGCAGGTCAAGCCATCCCTCACCGCTGTCTAGCCGGATACGGTTTCTGGAAAGCACGGTATCATAAATAAAGTCCGAGGTGAGTTTGAATCCGATGTTTGTCCACTGTCTTTCTATCTCGATTTGAAGACGTGATTCGCTCAGGCTGGTAGACTGCTCATTGGGACCTTGATGCAGTCTTCTGCCGGTCCGTAATTCACAGAAGGCGGTTAGATCAAACGGCAGGGGCATGGGAGCGGCTGAGGAATCATCCGGTTCTTTTGAAACCCCATTATTTTTTAGTCCGGGGGGCAGAGCCGGTGAAGCGTTAGTGCTTTTATTGTCTAAAAGACCTTTCGGAAGTGTTGGAGCAGTTTGTGCGTTTAGGCTGTTTGAAAATGTTAAAAATAAAAATAGTATGATGCCGTTTTTAAAATATCTGTTTAAAGAGCCTATGATGCGACGCATGGTCAATGCCTGGATCGAGATAAGGTTAATTATTTGAGATATTTTAAGGGAGCACGGCGAAGGTAGCGTTCAGTAAAAATGTTTTCAGGAAGATCAATGTTATATTTTACATTTGAATATTCAAGTACTGTCTCGCTGCCGGTTCTAAGATCATTCATTTTAGCTTTTGTTACGGTTGGATAGTCCTGAATATACTCAACATTAAGGGCTTTATACTCGCGGTATTTTTCTCCTTTGCTGTCAAAATATTCAATTTTTACCGCAAGAAAGGTCTCTTTGTGAATCCATGCCGTGTAACTGGAGAATTCAACAGAACCAGATTTTTTAGGCGTATTCTTAAGCGTGAAAAAGTTTTCGTCTTCTTTTATAAGCTCATGTGTATCATCATTGATGTTACGGCCGGATACATCCTCATAAAAAAAATCAGATCCGACAAAACTGGTTCGTTTCTCTTTAGATGAAATACGTTTAACCAGGTCCAGTGCCGGTAAATAAAGCCATCTGTCATCGTCAGAGCTTAGATGTTTCCAAACCATAAATACCATTTTGTTGACGTCTGCGGGCAGCTGAAAATAGACATAGTATTTTTGATCTCCGCAATAGGATTCGTCATTTGTCTTTTTATCCTGGACATCCAGTCTTAATATATTGAATTTCCGTTTTCGTGTTCTTTGCTGGCTGTCGTTAATGGTCATGGATACTTGAGCGCTTCCATCCCGGCCTTTGTAGTATGCGGACTGATTTGATTTGTTTACGATCTCATCAACCGTAAGAGCAGAAGCGGGAATACCTGTAATTGATAAAACAGTCATTAGAATTATGAAGGTTATTAATCTCATCATCGTACCTTTGTATATGTGTAAGTTATTTAATGGGTAATTTTATAAAGTTAAAAGAATTAAACTTCAGCTTTGTTTACAGCTCCCCCTTTTTGACATGAAGAAACAGATCGCAGCCATAATAAATATTATTGTAATACTTATTATGCTTAAAGCCGACCATCCAAGCTGTGAAAATCGGGCAAAATTAATCAGCATCAATGCGACTACAGCAATTATTGTGACCAGACAGGTTCCGAATTTACAGGTCAATGCCATAGCAGAAGTTTCGGGGAAAAGAAGTTTTTTCAGCATTGTTATCAGAGCCGGTAATATGAACAGTGTCGCTATTCCTGATGTTATTAGAATTGAGGCGATGAATATTCCTACAGTCCGGTATGGAATCAGCGGTGCAAATAGCAGCGGTAAAAATCCAATGCCGAGAACGGCAATGTTCCTTAGAATTGCTCTTGCAGGTTCACCAAAAAGAACAGGTATTGATGCGTTCCAGGATCTTTGTTCATTATAAACAGACCGTGTCCGTGATAGAAAATGGATTGAATAGTCAACTGCAAGTCCGAGACTTAAAGATGAAAGTACTGCGATCGGCATGTCATAGTCTTTTCCTATAAATCCTGTTATTCCATAAATAAGTGCGATTGTAATTGTAAGCGGTATCATTGAAAGAAGTCCCCAGAGGGCTGAGCGGTACAGTAATGTCATCATTAGAAAAACGATTAAAAAACTTCCGAGAAAAGCTTCGAGCATGCCTTTTACCATCTTATCCTGCCAGACAGTATTAATATATGTCAGGCCGAACCAGCTGTGTTTAAGCGGCAGGGGAGGAGGATCTTCTATAAAGTAAGTCTCTACGGCTGTTATCAGTTTTGACATGTCTTTATTGTCTCCGCTGGTCAGCTGTAGCCAGAGCACCGTTTTCTTGTAATTCGGGGTGACAAAATGCCAGATATCCTGGGGACGATGGCTGTTCTGATAGGTTATCAGGCACTGTCCCACAGCAGCGGATGATCCCGGGATGATGTAATCGGATTGTTCTCCGGAAATAAGTTCTCTATAAACTGTCTTTACAATATCTGAAATTGAGTTTGATTTTCCAACTGTTTCGTTGGAGGTTAAGAATGTCTGCAGTTTGGCAATATACTTTAGAATTTCAGGCTGTTTAAAGAGTTCGAACCGTTGCCGTTCATTATCAACTGCGAGAAGGGCTTCTTGCCATGCATCCTGGTTGTCAGCATTGGCTGTGGTTGTTTGCTGCTCGCAATAAAGTTTTAAATCGCGAATAAGTTTTTCCGGTGATAATGAATGACCGGTCAATTCATTTGATTTATTTATTACTGAATTAAATACCGGCTCAATATTTTCGAATACTTCAGAAAGCTCAGTCTGTATTAATGTGAAACGGCCGATCATTTTTTTCGTAAAATCATTCATGTCCACAGGTACATCTGCTTTCTCAAGTTCAAGATAAGCCATGTACGTACCGCCGAAATTTTCATTTAATATTTTGTCAGCATATCGGATCGGATGATCTTTTTTAAACCACTTAATGGGATTATCATTTATGTTTATCAGTGTCATGCCGTATATGGATAGAAATATTATTACAACAGATAAAATGATCACTTTTTTATAATGGAGATATGTTTGAATGCCTGTTTTTTGAAGGATCGATAGTTTCGTATTTTCTGATTTGTTATGGATAGAACCGAAATCTTTTAGAGATTTTTCGGGAATCAACATTATAAAAGCCGGTATAAAAGTAATCGTAAATAACCAAGCCGTCATCACACCGAAAGCAATGAAGATACCAAAGACCTGAACCGGCGGAATAGGGGCTAAGGCAAGTGAGGCAAAGCCAACAGCAGTTGTTGTCGAGGTATACAGCATCGGCATAAAGAGATGCTCCATTACCGTTATAATGGTTTTTTTACGGTCTCCAAAGGTCTGATAACGGTCAAAGAATTCAGATAGAATATGCACTGAATCAAGAACGGCTATAGGCATAATAAAGATAGGTATCATGGAACTCATGATATGGATTGTGTTTCCGGTGATGATCAACAGACCCATGGTGCACAGGGTTGAGAGTATTGCAATTAAAAGCGGTGAGATTACAAGTGACAGTTTCTTAAAGAAAAAAAACATGCTAAGAAAAATAACCAGCATGGCCATGGGTGCTGAAATTGCCATTTGGATGAACATCTCTACGCCAAAGGTGTCTTCAGCAACCGGAAGGCCGGTAATATGGTATTCTTCATCACCGGAAAAGTCTGCAATCTTTTCTTTTAGTCTTTCATATATTTTATAACTCAGATCTTTAGAAGTAATAGGCAGATAGATGCAGAGTGCTTTACCGTTTTCGGATACCAGAGTACCGTTTAGAAGTGAGATTCTGGATGCTTTTGTCCTGACCGACTTTGCTTCACTTTCGGTTTCCGGAGGAGCGGGCATCAGCCATTCAAATTTTATACTTCCGGGACTATCCTGTTCGATATTGTCAACGGTCGATGGCGCCATGATGTCAGATTCAACGACCCCTATTTTTTTCCCGGGATTTTCCGGATCCGGCCAGCTTAAGGTCTTTGCAAACTGAGTCAGCTCATATGCTTTTTTCAGTGACGACGGGTTGAAAACTCCATTTGGATCCGTATTGTTGGTTATCCCGACAACGATCATGTCGTAAAGCGTCATCTCCTGTTTCATGCTGTCGTGAAACAGGCGCACCGGCTCATCTTTTGAAAGCATGTTTTCAGGATCGGTATCGACTTTTACAGGGTTTAATCCAGGAAGTTTTTCTGGCCAGATAGTGGGAAGTGCCGCCATAACAGCAAGGAGAAGCGATACTGATGTTATGAGGGAGATGATTAGTCTCGGATATTTAGTTGAGAATATGTAGGTTGATTTACCCGGTGTCATTGGGCTCTTATCTTCTTTGGTTTATATTAGTTGCTTAATCAGATAATTGATATTTGTATGGCGGTTGTTAATGATCTTTTGCTGTTTAACTAAATAAAAAAAGGGCAAATAACAAGGGCGCATATGCGCCCTTGTTATTTAAATCTATAATGCTTCTTCTTTAAATTTGTCTTTTGTTACGCCGCATACCGGACATTTATCAGGTGCTTCATCTCCTGTGTGGGTATAACCGCAAACTGAACATTTCCATTTTTTCATGTTAAATTCCTTTCTTCTTAGTGGTTAAAGTTGGAAAAAATCAAAATTAATGTTTTTCAGTGCTTCTTTAAATTCTGAGATATCCGTTTTGTCCTTTATTGCTTTTAATATCTCATCGTTTCCTCTGATATCACCAAAAAGGATTGTTCCGATAATTTTATTATTATCAATAACAAGCTTTCGGTAGATATTATTCAGCTTATCCTCAATTACAATTGATTCATGCCGGTTTTCGGCATCAATTTCACCGGATGATGTCAGGTCAATGCCGACAACCTTAAGGGTATTTGAAAGAATTGTTCCTGAATATTCTGTTTTTTGACCGGCCATATTAAGTCCCGCGATCTTTCCCTGTTCCATGGAAGCCGGCCATATGCCGTAAAATCTTTCTTTATGCTCGATTAGGTCACCTGCCGCATAAATATTTTCAATCTTAGTTTTCATTTGACCATCAACCTTAAGGCCCTTGTCAGTTTCCAGCCCGATATCTTTTGCAAGTTTTAATTCGGGACGAACACCTGCTGATACGAGAACCATATCAGCCGATATTTCTGTACCGACATCAAGGTTTATCTGAAGTCCATTGCCCTGCTTTTTTATTTCTTCAGTTTTTGCACCCAGATAAAATTTAAATCCCATGTTCTCCATGACGTTCTGAAGCATGGCGGCACCGGAAACATCCATCTGGCGGGGAAGAAGCCTTGGAAAGAATTCGATCACAGTTATTTTTATGCCGCTTTTGCAAATACCGTTTCCAGCTTCAAGTCCCAGCAGACCGCCGCCGATAAGGGTAAGTTCTTTGGCGTTTTTCGCCTTGCCTTTTATGGCGTCAGCGTCTTTGAGAGTTCTAAGTGAGAAAACGCCCTTATGGTCAGCGCCTTTGATCGGAGGAATAAAAGAATAACCTCCGGTTGCGATAAGCAGTTTGTCATAAGGATATGAGGTATTGTCTTTAGCAGTTATCTTTTTATCCGATGGGTCGATCGATACAATTTCAGTATCAAGATAAAGATCAATATTGTTATCTTTATACCACTGCTCATTATGGATGATCAATTCGTTCAGATCCTGTTCGCCTGAAAGGTATTCAGGAAGACCCGGAATATAATAATACGGCACAGACTCCCTTGAAAAGATCTTTATTTTTCCGTCTTTATCGATGCCGCGTATATTCTCTGCAGCAGTGTTTGCAGCAACACCATTACCGATGATTATATATTCTGTCATGAGGTTCTCCCTGATAAGGTTTTAAGCGTCGATGATCTTTTTTGCAAGGCTGCAGGCATCATCAAGTGCAGTCGGATGATTATTTATTTCGCCTTTATTGTCTATCTGCTGAAATAATAGATGATCCGTAAAGTCGATATCCAGGGCATCAAAAAAATAACGGGTTGTTAACAGCACACCTTCAAAATTTCTTTTTCCTTTAGATCCGCCCACGGAAAGAAAAATTCCTTTTACGGGAGTTTTTCTGCCTGCTGAAGGTTTCCTTTTTAAAAGATATTTTAAAGCCCAAAAGCACTGTGTCCTGTCAACCATCGCTTTCGTCAGCGCATTCAGACCGTAGAAAAATACCGGACTTGAAAGCACCAGCATGTCTGTGTCTGTCAGGCAGGGATAGAGCTGTTTCATGTCATCCTCAAGGACACAGATGCCGGTATCATAACATTGTTCGCATTCTATACAGGGCGAAAATTTCATATCCCTTAAATAAAATTTAGTTATCTGGTGTTTGTCCTGTGAAATTCCTTTTAAATAGGCATCCAATAAAAGGTCGGTATTGCCGTCTTTTCTGGGACTTCCGTATATTGCGGTAATTTTCATAAGATTTTACCAGTTGTAATATCCATTCATGAGTTGAAAACTAAAATGGATCATTGCCTTTTTTTCTTTTTTTCTTTTGATAATGTATTTGCAGCAATGACCTGGCTCTGTGCAAAATGCATTTTAGTTTCAAAAGAAGCGGATGTTACTGTATCCACAGTTTTTATTATCTTTTCCTTGTCGGCGGGTTTTTCTTTTTCAGGGCTTTCTTTTAATTTAATAACCACAGATTGACCCGTCGACACCTGCTCATTGATCTCTTTAATAATTTTCTGATTAAAAGTTATCATTCGTTTATTAGAGATCAGGCCTGGTTTTTGTTTTTTTGTATTTGTTCAATAAAGGTATTGGCAAAAGCCGTAATATCATTTTTATCATTACTGTCAGGCCGATATAGGGTTCTGATACCCGGATCTATTATATTCAGGTTTAGATCTTTAATTGAATCAAGGATCTGTTCCACAGCTTCTCCGCTCCATCCGTAGGAACCAAAGGCAGAAACCGTTTTATTCTGCGGTTTTAAACCTTTTAAATAACAGAGGAAATCAGCAACCGTGGGAAAAAGATTCATATGCATGGTGGGTGAACCGATTAAAATTCCGCTCGAGTCCAGTATTTCGGTCATAATGTCACTTCTGTGGTTCTCTCTGAGTTTCAGGAACCGGGTTTCATATCCGGCATCGGCTATTGTTTCAGCCATCAAGCGCCCCATTTTTTCCGTGCTTTTCCACATGGTGTCAAAAACGAAGGTTACTTTGTCTATGGATTTCTGATGGCTCCAGTCGCTGTAGGCCTGTATTATTTTGCCGGGATCATTCCGCCAGATGATACCGTGACTGGGACCGATCATTTCGATATCCAGCTTAAGTTCAGTTACCTTTTTAAGGGTATTCTGGATCAGGGGGCTTAGATGAGTCAGCAGGTTCGCGTAATATTTCTTCGCTTCATACATCAGGTCAGACTGATCGACCTCATCATCAAAGCGGCCTGAGGTTGCCAGGTGTTGGCCAAAACCGTCGTTTGATAATAGAAGTTTATCTTCAGGTATGTAGGAAAACATACTGTCCGGCCAGTGTACCATCGGTACCTGTAGAAAATTAATATTTCTTTTGCCGATATTTAATATGTCACCTGTTTTAACCACCTCTACAGGCAGTCCCGGACCATAATATTTATCAAGACCGGATTTAGCCATCTGGGTGCCAAAGATCTTTATGTTCGGGTATTCCCTTAAAAGTATGGGAATAGACCCGGAATGATCCGGCTCAATATGGTTGCATATTAAATAATCAATTTTTGACGGATCAATTATCTTTCTTATACGGTCGATCATTTCCGGATAAAACTCTACTTTTACAGCATCAACCAGGGTTACTTTTTCATCTATAATCAGATAACTGTTGTAGGTTGCGCCGCGGTCGGTGATGTAACCGTGAAAATCCCGAAGGTTCCAATCGATTGCGCCGACCCAGTAAATATCATCTTTTAAAGTTACAGGCATTTTTGATATTCCTCCAATATAAGTTTAAACTATCGCCCGGGGGTCATCGGTACCTGCGGTGCGACAAAATAGTAACCGTTTAAGGCATCATAGATCGAATCAGTATCTTTTTCAGTTATATCCGAACCTTTTTTCTGCTGCATTTTTTTAATGGTGTCTTTATTTAGTGTGCCTTTTTTATGTGCATCAAAGATTCTGTCCAGGGTATGACATTTGGCGCATTTTTCTCTTAAAAGGAACCGGCTGGGTGTTGCCAGAAATTCTGATATTTCTTTTTGCTCTTTAGTATTTACCTTTGCCCCTTTTTTAATCATTCTTTTAATTATTTCTGTAAAACTTTCTTTGGACCCATGCATGTCTTCAGCACGTTTTGCTTCATGACAGCTTGTGCATTTGCTTTCAAAAAGTTTTGCAATGGACAGTTCTTCCTGGTGTTTTTCGGCTGCAGCTGCTGTAGATATAAAACCTGTCATCATAATACCGATTGCGAATGTGTAAATTAAATGCTTCATCTTTTCCTCCAATTTTAAATTATTATTTTATCTTAACTTTAATTGATTTTTCTGTCATGTTTACTATCGGCAGGGTCGGCGCTTTATCTCCAAGCAGAAAGTTTGCAACAGATTGTGGGTAAGAACGATACTTGAGAACCGCTTTTATGTCAAGGTCGCCTGTCACGTCAGCCGGTATGAGTAATGCAAAGTTTTCAATTGCCGAACCTTTCGGCGGAATGGTCTTATTATATTCAAATCTGACAATTTCCCATGGTTTGATCGTGTGGTGTCCGTCTTTATCAACAGCATTTGCATTAAAGATAATACTTCCTTCCTTAATGTTGCCTGCTTTATCCATGTCTCCTGAAGTAAATAATATATTGCCTTTTGCATCCGTCACTTTTATATCCAGCCACATCTGTCTGACTTCGGTCAGGCTTGTGGGAAGGTTGTGACCTGCACCGACATTGGTAACTTTAACGGATAGGTTGGCCAGTTCCCCCGGTTTAAAACCGCTCTTAGCCGTTATATCGAGTTTTGCCGCGCTCTGCAGGCGGCCCACAGCTATTCCGGCATGTTTTTCATGACCGAGAAGGGCAGTAACTGTAAAGTTTGCACCCACAAATTCATGGGTGAACATGTTCTCGCGTTCAGGACCCATGATACAGGGTTTTCCGGGGTTAACCGGTTTTGTAAGGGTCCGGGCAGTTTCAATCGCTTTTTTAAGGGGCATCATATGGCAGTCCTGACACTGGATGCCTTTTTGTGCGTAAATGGAATATTTCCACTCATCATATGTTCTTTCAATATGGAAGTTGTTGAGCGGATGAAAAACCTGATGACAGTTTGCGCAGAACTCTGATTTAGTGTGAAGCTCTGAATAAGCCGTCTCATGGTGGGGAGATTCTGAATCTTTATAGGGGCCTCTTTTTACATCGCCGGGTGAAAAAACCAGAGATGCATTTGCGGGTTCATAGCTGAATGTATCTGCAAATGAGCTTCGGGTAACGGTGTGGCAGAGATCGCAGTGAACGCCTTCTTTTCCAATGTCACTGGTGTGAAACTCATTATCTTTAAAGGTCAGGTCATTTGATAATACGCCGACACCTGTATGGCAGCCGCCGCAAAGATTATTTGTTAATCCATCTGTTTCTTTTGCACCGATCTTCCAGAGTGCTGAAAAGATAGGATCTACAAATGCGCTTGAATGCATTGAGCCTTTCCATTGATTGTATATATCAGAATGGCATCCGGAACAGATGATCGGTTCTTCAAAATTATCGGGGGTTGTGGGCTGCCCTGACTCCGTATTTATATGTGACGGAAAAAAAGGAAACTTTTCGTTTGCATATGCAGACGAAGTAAAAAAAAGTGTAAAGATAAGTAACTTAAATAGCTGTTTTTTCATAAACATGTCTCCTGAATAAATTTATTAATAAGAATTAATGATCTTTAATAAGTCCTCTGCGTGTACCGGTTTTTCAAGATAAGCGTCAATATCCAGTTCCGCTATTTTATCCGGAGTCTGAAAGGCAGTCATCAGTATAATTTTAGTTTTCGGAAATTCTGACCTTATTTTTTTGGAAAGCTCAATTCCGTTCAGTTTATCCATATTTATATCTGAAATGACCCAGTCATAGATGGCTTCCCGCATCATACCTATTGCTGATTTACCGTTGTAGGCAGTGTCAATTTTAAAAAAATCATTTTCCATAGACAATTTCAAAAGTTTTATGAAATTTTTATTATCGTCTACCAGCAGAAGTTTCATCTTTATTCCATATCGTTATTTCATTTAACCTATTATTAACAAGAAATATGCCAATGAAATAATATTATTAAATAATTTTTAAAATCATGTAATATTAGAGACTTATATTAAATATTTAAGCGTTGAACTTTAGGATGAAATATGCTTTTTTCAAAAAAGTAATACCATTATTCCAAAATGACATTTTTTATTTAAATTTTTCCGGATCCTTATTTTAGGTTTTCTGTCTTTATTATTTAAGCTGCCGTAATAACATGTTTTTCTATTATAGTTCTAAAACATTTTGGAATTGGCATCACCTTTGCTGTTTAGTTGATAATATTATTTAAACTTAATTAGAAAGGTGTTTATTATGGCTGAAAAAAGAGAAATATATAAATGTGAAAAATGCGGAAATATTGTAGAAGTACTGCATGCTGCGAGTGGTAGTATTATCTGCTGCGGGCAGGATATGACCATGCTTGTGGCTAACTCAGTTGATGCTGCAGTTGAAAAACATGTCCCTGTAATCGAAAAAAAGGGGGATACGGTTACTGTTTCTGTAGGGAGTACTCTCCATCCAATGGAAGAAAGCCACTATATTGAGTTTATTCAGCTTGTTACCGAAGCACGGACTTATACTGCGTATCTTAATCCCGGGAAAGAGCCAAAAGCTTCATTTGATGCTAAAGGTGACGTTGTTTCGGCACGTGCATACTGTAACCTTCATTCTCTGTGGAAAAGTGCATAGGTTTTTTATAAATTAAGAACAATAACTTTTTGTGGAGTGAATCATGGATAAATATGAATGTACCGTCTGCGGTTATACTTACGATCCGGCTGACGGTGATGAGGCAAGTGATATTGAACCCGGAACAGCTTTTCAAGCTTTGCCGGATGACTGGGTCTGTCCCATATGCGGAGCTGCAAAAGACGAATTTGGGAAAGTAGACTGAATGGAAACAGCTATTATAGGTCTTGGCCGTATGGGTGCAAATATGGCAAGGAGGTTGATCCGGGCCGGTTTATCAATACATGTTTATAACCGAACATATAGTAAAGCCCTGTCTCTGGAAAAAGAAGGTGCGAAACCCCATGAAAGTATTGAGGATCTGGTATCTTCTTTAAAAGCGCCCCGTAATATAATCTTAATGCTTCCTGCCGGTTTGCCGGTTAAGGAACATGTTAAGATCTTATTAGAACTTCTGGATGATGGTGATACCCTGATCGAAGGCGGTAATTCCTTTTATAAAGACGATATCGATCATTATGAGATTTTAAATAAAAAAGGAATAAACTATCTGGATGCGGGTATTTCAGGCGGTATCTGGGGGCTTGAGAATGGTTATTGTACCATGGTCGGCGGAGATGAGAATGTCTATAAAAAGGCTGAGCCGGTATTTAAAGCCCTTGCTCCTGAAAACGGTTATATGTACTGCGGTCCGTCGGGTGCCGGACATTTTGTGAAGATGGTTCATAATGGAATTGAATATGCCATGATGCAGTCATACGCAGAGGGGTTTAATATTCTAAAAGCGTCTCCATATGCAGAGGATCTATCTTTTCAAAAGTTATCCGGTTTGTGGAATCAGGGCAGTGTCATAAAGTCCTGGCTGCTTGAACTTTTAGAAAAAGCCTTTAAAGAAGACCCTGCGCTTCAAAATTTAAATTCTGTTGTGGAGGATTCCGGGGAGGGCAGGTGGACTGTACAGCAGGCCATTGACACCGGCGTTCCGGTGCCTGTTATTGCCGGCGCTCTTTTTGAAAGATTTTCTTCTAAAGATAATGCGTCATTTTCAAATAAGGTTCTGGCAGCCTTAAGGAAAGAATTTGGCGGTCATATTGTTAAGTGACAGGGGTCAAGGATTCAATGGGCCGAGGGTTCAAGTGAACTCCTTTAGAACCACACGCCGGATAAAATGATATTTTGCTGCTGAAGCTAGAGATTTTCTTTTAAATTATTATTTCAGAAGTTCTATCAACTAATAATTATAAAATCATTTTTTTTGTTAATTATAAGATTAAACCACGGCTTTTAGCCGTGGATAATAACAAATGCGAGCTGCGGGAATTGTGTATAAAAATAGATTGAGGATATAATCTGTTTTTAAAAGGTTTTCACTCGACCCCTTGACTCCAGGAACCCTCGAATCCTCTGAACCCAGACTATTGCATTATAGCAAAGAGAATATAAATATATCTGAAACTGAAATTATGTCTCAAGAAATATCAAACAATTCCTGCCAAATCCAGAGGCCGGCTGACCCCTGTGCTATTGTTCTTTTTGGTGCATCCGGGGACCTTACCGCAAAGAAATTGATTCCTGCATTTTACGGTCTATACTCAAACAATTATCTGCCGTCTACTTTTTATATAATCGGATGTGCGCGGACTGATTTGGATGATGATGCTTTTAGAGATAAAATCCGGATATCGTTTAAAAATTCCGGTATCGAAAATTCGGAAAGTCTTAACACGTTTTTAAACTGTCTTTACTATCTTAAAATCTCATATGATGATCCGGCCTCATATGAGATTTTAGCTGGTAGAATGGAAGTTCTGGATAAAGAAAAAGAAATTAAAGGTAACAGACTTTTCTATCTTGCTGTTCCTCCCGGTCTGTACACCCATATTTCAGGCATGCTGGGTGAGTCCGGGCTGTCCAGGGAAGATGAATCCAAGGGTAACTGGACCCGTATCATTGTTGAAAAACCATTCGGTCGGGACCTTGAGAGCGCAACGCTTTTAGACAGCTGTTTAAAAAAGTCTTTTAAAGAAGATCAAATATACCGTATAGACCATTACCTGGCTAAAGAGACTGTTCAAAATATACTGTTTTTCAGATTTGCAAATACGATTTTTGAGCCTTTGTGGAGCAGCCAATATATTGATTATGTGGATATCCTGGTTGCTGAACAGATCGGAATCGATAAGCGTGCCGGGTATTATGAAAGCTCCGGAATCATAAGAGATATGTTTCAGAACCATATGATGCAGCTTCTTTCTCTGATTGCCATGGAACCGCCGTCAATATTCAGCTCTAAAGTCATCAGGGATGAAAAGGCAAAACTTTTTCATTCACTTCGGCCTTTTGATGTTAATGATCCTGAAAATGAGCTTGTGCTTGCACAATATGAAGCTGGGGAGATTGATGGCGAGGCGGTCTGCGCTTATCGTGATGAACAGGGTGTTGATCCTTCATCTGTTATACCGACCTATGCCTCATTTAAATTATTTGTTGATAATCATCGCTGGAAGGGTGTTCCCTTCATTCTGCGGGCAGGTAAAAGGCTTGATCAGAAAATGACCCGGATAATTGTCCAGTTTAAAGAACTGAACCATTCCATCTTTAATAATGTTATCTGCGGTGATATGAGCGCGAACCGTCTTACCTTTTATATTCAGCCGGTAGAAAAAATAACGTTAAGTTTTGAGACTAAAAGTCCGGGGTCTTCTTTATGTGCAGGAACCCGGAACATGGAGTTTGTGCAGGAAGGTAATGCGAAATATCTTAAGGCTTATGAAAAAGTTATTCTGGACTGTTTAAACGGTGAACAGCTTTTATTTTTAAGGCAGGACGCAGAGGAGCTTTGCTGGTCCTATTTTACCAAATTTCTTGACGACGGTAAGACATGTTTTGATCCTGAGAAAAATCTTAAGTTTTATGGGGCAGGTACAATACCTCAAAAAATCAAATAAAGGCTGATCAGCGTCATCGTTTGAAAATTATACCTCTAATAACATCCACCCATAACTCCTGTAGTTATACACGGCCTCCAAATTCCTCTTTGTATACTTTAATGTTGATCAGTTAACTCTAATAGATATTTACTTTTAAAATTTTCATAACTAATATATGATTTTAAAAGTCTGTAATTTGTCGGGAGAGGACAGCTTTGAATAATTTTCATGATCCGGATATTGATAATCCTAAAAATGATACGGTTAAGACGCTGCCGCCTTTAGATGAACTTTCATCCTGGGCGAGTTTGTTTCGTAATGAATTGATTAGTTCTGCTCTGCTGATCTTTTGCGCGGGTCTTGCCCTGATTATTGCAAATTCAAAGTACGGCAATGTTTATCATCATTATCTGGATATAAAACTGGGGATTTCATTTGGCTCAGCCCATTTTGATAAAAGCCTGCACCACTGGATCAATGACGGTCTTATGGCCATATTTTTTTTCATGGTGGGACTTGAGATAAAACGCGAAATTATTGTGGGGGAGCTTGCAAATCTCCGCAAAGCCATGCTTCCAATTGCAGCGGCTGTGGGAGGCATGGCTTTTCCGGCAATAATTTATTACCTGATTAATTCTAACAGCACCGGAGTACACGGCTGGGGTATCCCCATGGCAACAGATATTGCTTTCGTTGTCGGCTGTATTGCTGTTTTGCGTAAATGGATTCCGCCTAGTCTTTTGATGTTTATAGTGGCACTTGCAATTGTAGATGACCTTGGTGCTGTGTGTGTGATTGCTATATTTTATACGGAAAAAATCGCTGCGGCACCTCTTCTGATCGGGTCTTTTTTAATCCTTATCTCTTTTGTCATGGGTTTTTTTAGAGTCCGTGCTGCCACTCCCTACGCGCTTATCGGTATTATCATTTGGCTGGCGTTTTTACAGTCCGGTGTACATGCGACTATAGCCGGGGTACTGCTTGCTTTTTCTATTCCGGTGACGGCCAGGTACAGGACGGATAATTTCCAGGTGCGTATATCTGAACTGATGCGGCGTTTTCTGGGTGCAGAATCCTTATGGAAAAAAGATGAAGCGGGTAAACATCTTAATTTAAAAAAAGATGAAATGATCAATCATCGTCAGCAGGAATTGATTCGGTCCATAAACCGTGAATGTTATCATGTGGAGGCGCCTTTGCAGCGTATCGAACGCAGTTTGGATCCTTTATGTATGTTTGTGATCATGCCATTATTTGCATTTGCCAATGCCGGAATGCATTTTGATCTTTCAAGTGGTATAGACCAGATATTTCATCCGGTAACACTTGGTGTAATTGCCGGTTTGGTACTGGGTAAGCCCATAGGGATAATTCTCGCAAGTTTTTTAAGTGTTAAGATCGGACTGGCTGAACTTCCCCGTAATGTTAACTGGAAACAGATAGCCGGTGTGGGCTGTCTGGCCGGGATCGGGTTTACCATGTCGATGTTTATTAATGAACTTGCATTTAAGGATGCGGGAATTAATTCTGATGCGCTTATTTCCGCAGGCAAGATCGGCGTTTTTGCAGCCAGTTTAATTGCCGCTGTCACGGGACTTTTCTTGTTAAAAAAAACCTGCCGAACGATTCAAAACAATCCTGATCATTGAATTATTTTTAAAAATTATGAATTTATGATACTATCCAAGTTCTAAAGGATAATTGTCATATCTTTTTTATATTTTAATATAAAAACAATCAGCCCTTTATCAATATTTATACAGGTGATATGTGGAATATAGAATAAATTATAGTGATGTTTTAAAATCAGTGGCACAGGGAATTCTTGTTGTTAATTTGGAAGGATGCCTGATAGATGTTAATGATGAATTTGCTGACTTGCTCGGCTATACAAAAAACGAAATGATTGGAAAACATATCGTTGATATCTCTCCGTTTGACATTTCTAAAAGTCTTGAAGAAGATTCGCCTCCAATAAAAAAGAAGTTGAAAAAAATTGGTTGTGTTCAAAATCACCAAACCCAATATTTAAAAAAAGATAAAACTGTTGTTTTTGCTGAAGTAAATATAAGCAGTTTAAAGGATAATGAAAACAAATTAATCGGATATGTTACTGCTGTACGCGTAATAATGGATCTAAAAACCAGAGAACGGACGCTGAGGGAGAGTGAGGATTTTTTACGTAAAATTATTATTAATGGCCCTGAGTACATATTAGTTAAAGATCGAGAGGGAAAGTTTGTTGTTGCCAGTAAATCCGCAGCTGAATTCTTTGGTTTGAGCCTTGATGATTTGATTGGTAAAAGTAATTTTGATTTTGTTAATACCGGGAAAATGTCAATCCAGGATGCAGAAAGAATCAAGAAGAGTGATCTTGATATTATAAATTCCGGTAAAAAAAATGTTTTAGAGGAATCTGTCACTTTAAAAGACGGCAGTAAAAGGTGGTTCCAGACCACAAAAGTTCCACTGGCCCGGAATGGTGTGCCGGATTATGTTTTGGGGATAAGTGTTGAAATTACTGAACGTAAAATGAACTTTGACATGCTGATAGAAAAAGACCTTGAACTGGAGGCTAATAATAAAGCGCTTAATGAGTTGAATGTTACTTTGAAGGTTTTAATTCAGCAAAAGGAAAATGACCGGTTGGAACTTGAACAAAGAGTGCTGGATACAATAAAATTACTGGTTGAACCTTATGTTGAAAAATTGGATAAAATCTGTTCTAAACCAAGTCAGAAGAGTTTTTTAGAGCTTATCAAAAAAAATCTGAATGAATGTATGTTACCTTATGCCAATAAGTTGTCCTCAAATTCAGCTAATTTTTCTATATCTGAGATCCATGTGATAGATTTTGTTAAAAATGGTTATGGTAATAAGGAAATTGCCGGATTATTAAATATATCAGTGTATACGGTTGCTGCGTATCGGCAAAAGATCCGTAAAAAGCTTGGCATAAGTAACTCTAAAACAAATCTCAGATCCTTCCTGAAATCCTTATAAATTAAGGGTTTTTATAATCCCCTATAATTTATATATTTTTTATTGTTGACACAAAACCCTAATTTTAGCAATATCTATCTATATAAAAGAAAAATAAGCGAAATTAACGTAGCATTACATATTGACAGAAAAAATTTAATTTGATTTCAAAAAGCATATATTTATGTTTTTTGATAAGAATTGCACGATAGTTAAAGTTTACTTGTTACTATTTGATTTATTTGAATGTTATTTATAGGGTTCTTCTACAATTCTTAAAATAAAACAAAGTGAGCTGAAAAAAAAGGGTTCAAAAATGAAGACTAAGTTTTTAGATTTTCGCACTATTTTTGATCAGGCGGCGATAGGACTCGCCTATATTGAAAGCAAAACCGGGAAATTCATAAAAGTGAATGAAAAGTTTTGTGATATTGTTGGTATTCAAATAGATGCCGCATTAAAAAAAACATTTATGGCAATTACGCATCCAGAGGACCTTCAGGCTGATCTGGATAATATGGATAGATTGATAAATGGAGAAATTCGGGAATTCTCTATGGAAAAGCGATATATCCAAAGTAATGGTTTAATAATTTGGGGCAATCTTACGGTATCTGCATTATGGAATATTGGTGAAGATCCTGATTATCATATTGCGGTAGTAGAAGACATCACTGAACACAAACTGGCTCAGGATCAGTTAAAAACCCTAAATATTTTACTGGAAGATTGTATAAATAAACGGACAGACGAATTGCAGAAAAACACAAAAGCCCTGAGTGAAACGATTAAGTTATTGCAAAGAAAAGAGTTGGAACTAACGAATAAGGATCAAGGGGTAAAAGAGTTAAATATTGCTTTGAAGGTTTTAATTAATCAAAAGGAAAATACCCAATTAGCACTTGAAGAAAAAGTTTTGCAAACAATGGGTTTACTGGTTGAACCCTATCTGGAAAAATTGGAAAAAATCTGTTCTGATCCTCTTCAGAAAAATTACATTCTGTTTATCAAAAAAAATCTTAAAGACATTATTTCTCCGTTTTGCCTTGAATTATCCTCCCGATATTTAAATTTATCCAAAACAGAAATTAAGGTGTCAGACCTGATTAGACAAAATCAAAACAATAGTAAAATATCCAAAATACTAAATATCTCAATCACAACAGTTGCTGCTCACCGGAAAAATATTCGTAAAAAGCTAGGATTAACGAATACTAAAACAAATCTTAAATCCCACCTTCTCACCCTGAAATAAAGAGTAAAAAACATACCCTATTATTAGTCATTTTTGTATTGTTGACCTAAATTAAACTCCGTATTAAAATCTGATCAAAATGATATAAGAGAGCTGGTCTGTGAAAATTAGACAGGTGCATAAGTGGAAAAATTGCTCTATAATGACCCAAAGGAGGATAAAATATGAGCAAAAGTCCAAGAAGGAATCATGCACCGGCATACAAGGCCAAAGTAGATTTGTAAGCATTTAAATGTGAGCAGACAATCGAAGAGTTGTCTCAGCGTTATCAGCTTCATCCAAACCAGATTACAAAGTGGAAGAAACAACTTCTGGAAAATGCGGCGGATATTTTTGTCCAGGGTGAAAAACAAGATCCTGAGCTAAATGTTAAGGATCTGCATGTCAAAATCGGGCAACTAGCGGTTGAAAATGATTTTTTATCAAACGCGTTCGGACGAATAGACGAGCCGAGCACAAAAAGATGAATGACAAGGAGGCCAAGCTTCCTATAAAACAGCAATGTGCACTACTTAATATATGTAGATCCGGTGTGTATTACCAGGCAGTGCCGATTAGCGAAAAAGACCTTGAACTTATGCGGCAGATTGACGAAATTCATCTTAAATGGCCGTTTTATGGTAGTCGGAAGATAAGAGATGAGCTTTGGGTTCGAGGCTATGATGGACACCGCCTTCTGCGTAGAAGCACTGGAGGAAGCAATAGCCAAGTAAGGTTGTCCCGAAATATTTAACACGGATCAGGGCAGCCAGTTTACTTTAAAAGTCTTTACTGATACTCTCATTGAAAATGGTATTGCAATCAGCATGGATGGCAAAGGTCGGTGGCGGGATAACGTCTTTGTTGAACGATTATGGAGAAATGTTAAATACGAAGATATTTATTTGAAAGCCTATGGTTCAATAATTGAGGTAAAAAAGGACTTACTAAATATTTCACATTTTACAACCAACAACGGTGGCATCGAAATCTTGACAGAAAACCCCGGCTATGATCTACTTTAGTAGACACAGAGACAGGTTGCGCCATAAAAACCAGAGCAGTTTCACACTTGTAAATCACTGTTTCCTGTCCTAAAGACCCAGACCACCTCTAAGATCGAGATATTAAAAGCTTGTAAAATGTATTAAATGCTAAAAAGGTATTTAAATACAAATAATAATCATTAACAGGATATTTTAAAACAACCAGTGCTTAACCCCGATGGCCACTTGAAAATCCCCCACCTGTGGCCGGGTCAAAATCCCCCACCCTCAGACAGCAGAACGGTTGTAAGTTAATCCAGTTTCTTTTTTAATGCAAGTCTTTTAGAAGCTTCTTTGAGC
>Ga0208902_1000319_pt1 | contig 26789 bp, 20 predicted proteins | sample AntAceMetag02UKH_FD_184767 | JGI IMG/M metagenome (GOLD analysis project Ga0208902, IMG submission 184767) | Saline lake microbial communities from Ace Lake, Antarctica - Antarctic Ace Lake Metagenome 02UKH (SPAdes) (version 2) | ecosystem: Environmental > Aquatic > Non-marine Saline and...
TTACCCGTAGGATGGGCAATGATATTAACATACTTATTATTTATTGCTTTTAAAATACGCTGAGTGATTTTTTCCTTAGACTGTTTAAACCCAGAATGGATTGCAGCAATAACAATATCAAAATCTTTAAGTATATCTAAGGGATAATCGAGGTTACCGCTAGAATCAATCTCAACCTCTGTGCCAAAAAACACTCTAATGCCCTTAAGCTTTGCATTAAGCCGATCAATCTCTTTTTTCTTTTTAATCAATTGTTTTTTGTCCAGACCGCCGGCAATCCTTAGACTTTGCGAATGGTCTGAAATCGCAATATACTCATATTCCAGCCTTTTTGCTTGATCTGCAAGTTCTGCAATTGAGCTGACGCCGTCAGAATAATTAGAATGTATATGCAAATCCCCTTTTATATCCGACTGCTTAATCAATCTAGGCAATTTTTTATTTCTTGCCAGCTTTATCTCTCCTAAATCCTCACGCATTTCAGGAGGAATAAATTCTAAGTCCAGCTTTTTAAAAATCTCACTTTCAGTTTTTCCACAGATAAGCCTATTCTTTTTAAACAGGCCGTATTCGTTTACCTTAAAGCCTTTTTTTATGGCTAATTGGCGCAGTTTTATATTAAAGTTCTTTGAACCTGTAAAATAAAGTAAGGCTGACCCGAATTCTTCTTTTTTTACTATCCTTAAATCCACCTGGGTATTCTCATCTGTTAAAATAGACGCCTTTGTATTTCCTTTGGCATGGATATCCTTAACGACGGCAAGATTAGTAAAAAACTCACTTAGTTTTGCTGGTTTTTTAGATACAGCCAGTATATCAATATCCCTTATAGACTCTTTTGATCTTCTTAAACTGCCGGCAACTGAAACATTATCCGCCAAACCTGATTTCTTTAGATTTTCCACAAAATAACTTGCCAACCGATCAGCCCTGCCCAGGTTCATCCTAGATTGAGAATTTTCCAATTGACTGATACCTGATTTTAGATTATCAATAGTTTTATCTTTAATGCCAAACAATCCCTTTAACCGATCTGTGGTTAAAACCTTTTTTAATTCTGGGATACTTTTTATCTGCAGCTTTTCATAGAATAGTTTTGCTTTCTTAGGACCCATTCCGGGAATCTGAATCAAATCCAAAACCCCCTCAGGAACAGTCTTAAACAACTTCTTTAAATAACTTATTTTACCAGTCTTATAATATTCTTTTATTTTACTAGATAAGTCTTTGCCGATTCCAGGAATAGTTTCAAGCTGGTTATCGCGGATTAAAATAACTAAATCCTGTTCAAGGTTTTCTAAATTTTCTGCAGCTTTTTGATAGGCTCTTATCCGAAACAGATTCTCACCTTTAATTTCAAGAATATCTGCAATCTGACGGAAAATTAAAGCAATCTGCTTATTAAGCATCGCTTTTTGATCTTACATTATAGCTAGATTCGATTATTTTTACTAGATCAACTAGGATTCTATTGACAGGAACATTGATATTCAATTCCTGAGCGTATCTGATTATCACTCCGTTTAAATAATCTATTTCTGTGCGCTTTTTTGCTTTTACATCCTGAAGCATGCTGGAAATGTTATTTGCTGTAGCTTCACAGACTGATTCAACCTTAGCTAAAGGATCATCATAAATAAGTTTGATTCTTTTCCTTTTAACAACCCGCACAGCCTCTGTTACTGCCTGCCGCATAAGGTGTTTTGAACCTTCAAAATCAAGTAACCCACCGTTAGAAAGCCCGGTTATGGCACTTACCGGGTTTATTCCAACATTAATGATCAGCTTTGACCATAACAGACCTTTAATGTCTTTAGAAATCTTTGTATTAAAACCTGCAGTTATCAAAAGTTCACGAACCTTCTTCATTGAAACAGATATTTCCTTATCAACCCTGCCTAAAAAACTATCGCCTTTACCGGCTAAACGCACATGCCCTGCGGCCAAAAGAGTTGAACCGATACTAGTAACACAAACCATAATATTATCAGATTCAATCACATCCTGGATGCTTTCCACATTACCGATTCCATTCTGCATGCTCACAACTGAAACATTATCATTTGCAAGATGCTTAATTGCTTGCGTTGCTTTTTTTGTATCGAATGACTTTACGCAGATAAAAATAAAATCAATTTTTTTAATCTCTTTGGAATTTGTTATTACTTTTATTTTTACATTACCTTTACCGTTTGCTGTTTCAACAGTAATACCGTTTTTATTCAAAAGTGCTGCGCGTTTTTCATCCTTATCCAAAAGCCATACATCATGTTTTTTCTTCTTTAAAGAAAATGCAACCAAACAACCTATCGCACCAGGTCCGACAACAAGTATTTTCATAATTTCACCGCCTCGTTTATTCTTTTATCGATCTGGTTTATTACCTTTTGGGTCTTCAGTCTTTTTTCTAAATGAAACTCAATAAAATTAGAAAGAATCGTCTTTAATTCTTTTTTAATCTCCGGATGCAGGCCCATACTCATAAGCGAGTCAAAGTTGTTCCTTTCAATATGCATTATTGTTGCGATTGTACCGCGAAAGATGCCTCTGGCCTGTTTATCCTTTTGCATACATTTATTGCAAAGGAGCCCTCCATAGGCGTTAGAAAACTTAACCTTAAAATCCAAAGAATTAGAACAGGAAACGCAAGAATCCAAATGCGGTTTAAACCCGCTGTAGAATAAAGATCTTATTTGAAAGATTGTCTGGATCTTAGAAGCATCTTTTCGGTTATTTAAAGCATTCAGACTTTTAAAAAGCAGATTATAGATATCAATATTTTTATCCTCAACAGCCAATAAAGAATCCGCAAGATCCAACAGATAAGTAGCGATATTCATCAGATTCAAATCATTTCTGATATTGGTAAAATTTTCTTCCAGTTCTGCTGCGCTCACCAAATGAAGGTCGCTTGTTTTAACGGGATAATAGATAATTTCATTAACTGAAAAAGGCTCAACAGAAGAAGCAAACTTATTGCTGTCGTTTCTTATACCTTTTAAGATCCCCTTTACTTTACCAAATTCCTGGGTTAAAAACGTGCATATCAGACTGGTTTCTCTAAAATCCATCTTCTTTAAAACTATAGCCTTTGTTTTATTTATCATGATTTAATTGTTTTAAGGTGTGGTTAAGAATCGATTGCTGTTTTTTATCCATTCGCATAAATTCTCCTTTAGTATAATCCTTAAAGCCTTGCAAGTGAAGCAGACCATGGATGACATAAAGGATTATTTCTTTAAAAAACGTACTGTTGTACTTAAGCGCGTTTTGTTTGGCGGTTTCAACGCTAATAATCACATCGCCTAAATACGTTTTAATATCACAGTTAAATGCCAACACATCTGTAGATTGTTTAGCTTTAAGAAAATCCTTGTTTAATCTTTTGATAAATCTATTATCAACAAAAACAATACTAAAATCTTTTTTTATCTTTAGTTGCCTACTAATTATTTTTATACTGCTTCTTATCTTTTTTTGCGGCAGACGAATTTTTTTCTGTAGATTTTTTAAGGTTGGCATTTTGTTTTTCTTCCGGGTAATTGATCCGAGAATGATATATGCTGGTAAGCATCCGAGTAAAAGTTTGACCGATCTGTTCAAGGTTCTTTAAAGTCAAAGCACACTCATCAAGCTGACCATCGATAAACTTATTATTTATAATCTTGTGAACCAACTCTTCAATCTTTCCCGGCTGGGGCTCATCCAGCGTACGCGTTGCCGCCTCTACCGAATCTGCCAAAAGAACGATTGCGGTTTCTTTTGAACGCGGCTTAGGTCCTGGATACCTAAACTCCTCTTCTCCGGGAATGTTTTCCTGTTGTTCTTCCAAAGCGCGCATATAAAAATAAAATACTACGCTTGTACCGTGATGTTCCTGAATAAAATCAACGATTCTTTTATTTAACTTATAGTTATTGGCCAGCTCAACACCATGACGCACATGGTTGGTAATAACCATTTTACTGATCGTCGGAGTAAGTTTCTCATGTTTAGATGACTGCAGGAATTGATTTTCAGCAAAATATTCCGGCTTATCAAGCTTTCCGATATCATGATAATATGCTCCGACTCTAGAAAGAAGCGAATTCGCTCCGATTCTTTCAGCTGCTGCATCAGAAAGATTACCCACCATAAGACTATGGTGATATGTTCCCGGTGCGCTAAAAGACATTTTCTTTAATATGGGATTATTGTAATCAGCTAATTCCAAAAGACTAATATCGGTGGCAACATTAAACAAATACTCCAATAAATGGATTACGCCAAAACCAAGAAAACCTAAAAGTATCATTCCGGAAACACCGGCGCTTAAAATGATATGCATATACTCGCGCAGCAACTGTTTTTCAATAGAAAAATTATTAAGCAAGAATACAAGCGCTACCTGAATAATCCCGCATACTAAAAATGTGCGGATTATACTCTTTAGCGTTGTAAGATTCCTACTTAACAGGCTTGCGCATATACCAATAATCATAAAAATAAAAACGTATTCTAATCTTTGAGAAGAAAACAAAGCAACCGTCAATGCGGTAATAAAACTTAGGTGCAGATCATTAAACAGAATGCTTACTAAAATAACAGTTGCAATAACCGGCGTATACCAAATAAAGAAGCCGTTTATCTTTACCAACTCTGTCCCGGCAAGAAACAAAACAAACAACAACATAATATGTAAAAGCCGAAAATAAGGAACTTTATTTTTGGTGTAATACAGATCCAGATAAATATAGACAAGGGCCAAAACAAACACCAAATAGGGATTAAACCCTAAAAGTAAGAAAAGTAAAAATCCCGTTAAGCAAAAAAGACAAAGCGAAAGTGGTTTATATATCTTTTTTATTATCTCGATCATAAGCTTCAATAATGCGCTGCACTAATTCATGCCGCACAACGTCTTTTCCAGTAAAATAAATAAACTTTATTCCGTTAATTTCATTTAAAATATTCTGTGCATGTAAAAGCCCGCTAGGCTTTCCACCGGGCAAATCCGACTGGGTCAGATCTCCTGTTATTACAGTCTTAGAATCAAAACCAAGCCTGGTCAAAAACATCTTTAATTGATCCGATGTGCAATTCTGCGCTTCATCTAGAATTATAAACGCATCATTCAACGTTCTTCCACGCATATAACCAAGAGGTGCAACTTCAATTACTCCAGTTTCTAAATGCTTTTCAATCCTTTCCACATCCATCATATCATATATAGCGTCATATAAAGGCCTCAAGTAGGGTGAGATCTTTTCATACATATCCCCGGGCAAAAACCCAAGATTCTCTCCTGCTTCTACTGCCGGCCTAGTCAAAATAATCCTGCGCACTGAACCGGAACGCAAAGCCTCGACTGCCATAGCCATGGCCAGATATGTCTTTCCTGTTCCAGCTGGACCAATACCAAAAACAATATCAAATGCCCTGATCGCATCTACATAATCACGCTGATTTTTTGTCTTTGGTCCAATTGACTTACCGTCAAAAGAAAGATTGCTTTTTTCCTCAAGAACCTGAAAACTTATTGCTTTCTTTTTTGGTTCTTTTGACTTTAAAAATAAATCAACATCCTTTTTTTCCGGATGGCGCCCGCTTCTTACTTCCTGAAGCAAAGCCTCTAGAATAGTTTTTGCTTTCTTTACCTTAACAGAGGTACCCTTAATGATAAGATTAAGATTTTTTTGATAAATATTTATTTTTAAATTATCTTCCAAAAACCTTATATTCTCATCATGAAAACCAAATATACCTTGGGCCTCAGAATTATCATCAATTTTTAAAATCGTCTGCATAGATTATTCTCTCGGTATATCCAATACCTGTCCGGGGTAAATCTTATCCGGACTCTTTAATTTATCCTTATTCGCCTCGTAAATCAATTTCCACTTCTTAGCAGTTCCATAAACCTCAGGCCTAGCTGAAATCTTATCTAAGGTATCATTTTTTTGTACCGTATATTTCATTATCTCTATATCGCCTTCGAATGTCTTTTTATCCAAAACCGAAGGATATTGTTTTTGCGACTCAACGCGGGAAACCTTCAAATCACTTGAATACTGAACATTTTTTTCTTTTATCTCTATCCAAGGTAAAATCCTATCACCTACCTCCACTTCCATAACTATAACTTCACGAAGAGTGCTCCTATTAGGATCTGTCTCAGGGACGCTGCCGAACAGAACACCCTTGTTGCCCGAGAGCAAATTCTGATCCGGTCTTTGTTTTATAACCTTATATGTTCTAACTGTACAGCTCGTAAGAAAAACAACAAAAAAAGCTGCAATAATTATTCTTATTAATCCTGTTTTTTTCATACTGCCTCCTCTTTTATCTATTCTACTTTTATTTTTAATTCCTTCAACTGTTTTTTATCTACACTTGTGGGTGCATCAGTCATCGGACAAACTGCCTTTTGTGTTTTTGGAAAAGCAATCACTTCTCTTATACTCGATTGATGCAAAAATATCGTAAGTAATCTATCAATTCCAAACGCTACCCCGGCGTGAGGAGGTGCGCCAAACTTAAAAGCATCCAATAAAAACCCGAATCTTTTTCTGGATTCTTCTTCTTCCATCCCGATAATCTTAAAGATTTTTTCCTGAAGGCCTCGCTCATGTATCCTGACTGAACCACTGCCGATTTCATTACCGTTTAAAACCAAATCATAAGAAGAAGAACGCATCTCTAAAGGTTTAGAATCTAACTTTCCAATATCTTCAGCTAAAGGTGCAGTAAAAGGATGATGTTCTGATTCAATACGCTTTTGCTCTTCATTGTATTTAAACAAAGGAAAATCCACAATCCAGGCAAAGGCGAATTTCTCTTCATCAGTTCTTAAATCAGGTTTATCGCTTTTATATTTTTCCATCGCTTCTTTATGGGTAAGTCTTATAAAAGGAGTTTTTAAATCAACCTTTAAAACTTCTTTGAATATCTGCTTAAAAAGACTTTCGCAAATACTAAAAATATCTTCCTGGGTCACAAAAGACATCTCCATATCCAACTGCGTAAATTCCGGCTGTCTATCTGCGCGCAGGTCTTCATCGCGAAAGCACTTGGCAATCTGAAAATACCGATCAACCCCTGCAACCATAAGTATCTGCTTAAACAGTTGTGGAGACTGAGGAAGGGCAAAGAAATTCCCTGGGTTTACCCTTGAGGGAACAAGGTAATCCCTTGCACCTTCCGGGGTAGATTTAGTTAAAATCGGAGTTTCAAATTCTATAAAGCCTTCTCTTGATAAAAAATTCCTCATTGTCTGATACAATAAATGGCGAAAATAAAAATTATTCAAAACCTGCGGCCTTCTGATATCCAGATACCTATATTTTAACCTTGTCTCTTCTCCCACTTCGCTGTAATTGGAAATTTCAAAAGGAAGCTCATCGGATATTGAAATAATTTCCACTTCCAGAGCAAAAACTTCAACCTTACCCGTGGGAAGCTTAGGGTTTTGGGCATTGCCCGGCCTTGCTTGGACTTTACCTTTTACCTTAATAACAAATTCAGACCTTAATTGATTAGCCTTTGCGTGGAAATCAGGATTGCTATTTTGAGGAATAAAAACAACCTGAGTTATGCCGAAACGATCCCTGATATCAATAAAAATAAGCTTGCCGTGATCTCGCCTGTTATCCACCCAGCCGCAAAGCGTAACCTCTTTATCAATATCTGATTCTCTTAACTGCGCGCAATTATGTGTTCTTAACATTTATTTATTTTATCAAACCTTTTAAATAAGAAAATATATTTTTTCTTTCTACTGCAACTTGGCTCTTTTGCTGCATATCCTTAACAGTAACAGTATTATTTTTAATCTCATCCCCACCTAAAAGCAAAACAAACCTAAAACCCGAATCATTGGCCTTTCTTAATGCCGCCTTAAGCGACTTACCTACAAAGTCAGTATCGCATTTTATATCATGCTTCCTCAATTCGCAGATAAGCGTATTTTCTTTATCTCTTGAATTATCATCAAGAAAAATTACATAAACTCCCATTTGCGAACTGGAAAAATTCTTATTTTTTAAAGCAATCAACACCCGTTCCAAACCAAAAGCAAAACCAATCGCAGGAACAGATTTACCTCCCAATTCTTCGATTAGATTATCATACCGTCCGCCTGCCCCAATTACATCCTGTGCACCCAAATCATCTTGAGAGATCTCAAAAACCAAACCTGTATAATAATCAAGGCCTCTTACTAAGAAATTATCCACATTGTATTTTATATTCTCTCGATCAAGCGCCTTTAGTGTTTCATGGAAATAATTCAAGCAATCAGTACAAAGGTAATCCTGTTGCTTTATATTCAATGATTTTTTAATCTTTATACAATCGGGATTCTTACAATCTAAAATACGAAATACATTCTGTTCATACCTTCGGTTGCAATCTTGACATAAATCACTAAGTTTATCTTTTAACTGTTCTTTTATAATTGACGCCAGCTTTTCCTTGTCCTTCTTACAACCCAGACTGTTCAAATTGATCTGGAAATTATCTATCCCCAGCTTACGCAATAAAAAATCAGCCAGCTGTATAACCTCAGCATCAAGATAAGCGCTTTTACTGCCAATAGCTTCAATACCTAAATGATGAAATTGTCTTAATCTTCCCTTTTGAGGACGCTCAGCCCTGAACATCGGACCGATATAAAATAATTTACTAAAACCTTTTGTATTAGCAAGGTTATTTTCAATATAAGAACGCGCAACTGAAGCAGTACCTTCAGGACGCAAAGCGTATGTTTCTTTTTCACGTTCAACCAAAAACATCTGTTTTTGAACAATTTCATTTTCCTGGCCTAGGCTGCGCAAAAACAAATCCTTATACTCAATAATAGGAATACGGATTTCTTCGTAACCAAAAAGATCAAAAACCTCACGAGTGATGTTTTCAACTTTTTGCCATATTGCAGCTTCCTGCGGTAGGATATCTTTTGTTCCCCGAACTGTTTTAAACATTTAGGTAAGAATTATGGATTGAATGAAAGTATTTAGACTTTCTGCTTCATTTCTAAACCAGGCTTGAAAATCGCAACTTTCCTTGGCGGAACAGGAACAGTCTGACCTGTGCGCGGGTTCCTGCCGGTTCGACCTCTGCGTTGTTTGACTTTAAACACACCAAAATTACGAAGCTCAACTTTCTCGCCTCGCACTAAAGCATCAACGATAAAATCAAAAGTTTTCTGAACAACCTTTTTTACATCGATCTGCTTAATGCCGGTATCATCAGCAATTTTAAGTACTATATCTTTTTTGGTCATAACTTACTCCCTTCATTATTCTTAAGTATAATAACAGCAGTTTGTTATGGTGTCAAGTAAATTGTTCGCTTAAAATCAAAAATCCTTAAGGGCAAGAAAATACTTATCAAAACCCAACATCTGCTCAATAGAATTTATAAAATCATCATTAATCGTTACAAAATAAGCATTGCTGGCAAGAATTCTTTTTTTTGTACGCTCTTTAGTTATCAAATGAAAATAAACCGGAGTCTGCCCTGCAAATTCAAGCAACCTTTCTTTTAAAGAATTAAATAAATTTTCTTTAACTCCTGTCAAATCAATTGTTATAGCAGAAACCAAACTGTATGCTCTATCAAGCAGCAACACATCTTCGGCTATTATCTTAGGAGGTTCTTCCTTTAATATTAATCTTCCCTTTAATAAAATAACATTGTTTGATTTTATAAGAGAAGCAACCTGTTTATATACTTTAGGAAAAACCAAAACCTCGATTATACCATCTAAATCTTCAATCTTTAATATGGCCATCTTTTCCTGTTTTTTTCTGGTCAAGGTATACTTAATTTTTGCAATCAACCCGGCAAGCTTTATGCTCTGACCGTCATTAAGACTTTTTAGCTGCGCGATATTAACAAAACGAAACTTTTTTATCTGTCTTGCATACTTTGCCAGAGGATGACCGCTTATATAAAACCCTAAAAGATCCTTTTCAAAAGCCAAGACCTGTGGCTCAGGCCACTCTTTTATCTGTAACAACTTATCGGGTTTTTTATTAAAAGCATCTGTATCTGTCATATCAAAAAAGGAAATCTGCCCTTTTTGTCTTTCCCTGTTTAACCTGGAACAATGATTTAAAACTTGATCAAGTATACTCACCAAATGCGCCCTGTGCAATTTAAAACCATCAAATGCCCCGCATTTAATCAGGCTTTCCAACACTTTTCTATTGGTGACTCTTAAATCAACCCTCTCGCAAAGATTTTCCAAAGAATCAAACTCGCCGTCTTTAGCGCGCGAATCAAGGATAGACTCAATTGCCGTAGAACCAACGTTTTTTATTGCCAGTAGTCCAAAACAGATACTGCTTTTAGTCTCTACGCTGAATTCCGAATAACTTTTATTTATATCCGGTGGCAAAATCTCAATACCCATATTTTCCGCTTCCCTTACGTATTCGACTATCTTATCGGTATTGTCCCGTTCACTCGTTAGAAGCGCACACATAAACTCAACCGGGTAATTTGCCTTTAAATAAGCAGTATAATATGAAATCATCGCATATGCTGTGGAGTGGCTCTTATTAAAACCATATCCGGAGAAATACTCAATAAGGTCAAATATTCTTTCAGCGATTTTTTTCTCTACTTTGTTTTTTATGCATCCTGAGATAAAATCCATACGTGACCTTTCCATAACTTCAGGAATCTTTTTACTCATCGCCCGGCGTAACAAATCTGCTTGAGAAAGACTAAAACCAGCCAACTCAGATGCTATACGCATAACCTGTTCCTGGTAAACCATAATTCCATAGGTCTCTTTCAGGATACCTTCAAGTCTTTTATGATCATAAATAATCGGTACGCGGTTATGTCTTCTGGCTATAAAATCATCCAACATACCTGAGCCGATCGGACCAGGCCTATAAAGCGCCAAAAGCGCAATCAAATCCTCAAATCGCTGTGGCTGAAGCTTTCTTAAAAGATCCCTCATACCTGTACTTTCAAGCTGAAACACCCCTATGGTATTTGCAGAGGTTAACAGAGTAAAAGTCTTGGAGTCCTGCTTGGGGATTTTTCTAATATCTATCTTCTCTTTTCTTGTTCTACTGATAATTTTTAAACTCTTATCGATAACCGTAAGCGTACGCAGACCTAAAAAATCAACCTTTAAAAGACCGATTTTCTCTAAAATGTTCATACTAAAACCCGTGGTTATAACATCATCTGCGGTTTTAAATAACGGTAGGTATTCAATCAATGGCTTATCGGCAATAACAACGCCGGCAGCATGAACAGACGCATGCCGAGAAAGCCCTTCTAGAACAGTTGCTGTATCAATTAAGTCTTTTATCTGCGGATCTGTTTCATAAAGTGTCTTTAACTGCGGTTCAGTACTGACAGCTGTTTTAAGCTGGATATTCGGTTCTGGCGGAATCAATTTTGCAATCCTATCCACATCCTGATAACTCATACCCATGACACGACCAACATCTCTTACAGCTGCACGTGCGAGCATAGTACCAAAAGTAATAATCTGAGCTACATTTTCCCTACCGTATTTATGGGTAACGTAATCAATTACCTCCTGGCGCCTTTCATAACAAAAATCAATATCAATATCAGGCATACTCAACCTGTCAGGATTTAAAAATCTTTCAAACAATAATCCGTAATCTAACGGATTAATATCAGTAATACCCAATAAATAACTTATAATACTTCCGGCAGCAGAACCTCTCCCTGGACCAACAGGGATATTATTTTCCTTGGCGAACTTGACAAAATCCTGGACAATAAGAAAATAACTAGCAAAGCCTGTATCCTTAATGATTTTTAGTTCGTGGCTGATGCGTTTTTCAACCAAATCGTTACTTTTTAAATCCTCTGAATGTATACTTAATCCCTCACGACATAGCTTTTTTAAATAACTATCGTTATCAAAACCTTCGGGAACATCAAACCTAGGCAGATGTAATACATTAAAATCAAGTTCTAAATTACACTGTTCTGCAACATGGATCGTATTTTTTATAGCCTGAGGCACCTCTTTAAAAAGCCTTTTCATCTCATCCGGAGTCTTAAAATAGAATTCATCTGTCTGAAACTTCATATGGTTGGGGTCATTTAGATTGGATTGAGTCTGAATACAAAGCAAGGCCTCATGGGCATGGGCTTGATCTTTACGCAAATAATGCACGTCGTTTGTAGCAACAAGCGCGAGGTCAATCTCTTGAGAAAGCCTTATTAACTGTTTATTGACTTTTTCCTGCTCAGGAATCCCGTTTTCCTGCAATTCCAGATAAAAATTTTCTTTTCCTAAAATTGTTTTATAATCATCGGCTGATTTTAAAGCCTGATTAAAATTATCCTGCTTTAAAAAACTAGACACTTCACCTTGAAGACATGCTGAAAGACCAACCAAACCTTTAGAATACTCAGAAAGGATCTCTTTATCGATTCTGGGCTTATAATAAAAACCTTCCAGGAACCCGGCAGAAACCAACTTTACAAGATTCTTATATCCGGTTTCATCTTTTGCCAAAAGAATAAGATGATAAGCCTTTTCAACTCCGGGCTTTAATGTTTTTTCAAACCTGCTTTGCGGAGAGACATAAACTTCACAGCCGATAATCGGTTTTATACCCAGTTTTTGCGCAGTCATATAAAAATCGATTGCACCGAACATATTACCGTGGTCGGTAATTGCTAAGGCAGGCATTTTCAGATTATGGGCAAGTTCCAGACAATCGCTTACTTTACAAGCGCCATCAAGAAGGCTGTATTGGGTATGCAAATGGAGATGAACAAAATCGGAATGCGCAAGCATATTTTCTTAAAGAATAATTAAAATAAATCAAATATAAAACAAGAGATGTCTTATTCCCACTCGATTGTTGACGGAGGCTTTGAACTTATATCGTAGACAACGCGGTTAACTCCCTTAACTTCATTTATTATTCGCAACGAAATCTTTTCCATTACATCATAAGGAAGCTTTACCCAATCTGCAGTCATTCCATCAAGACTGTTGACGCAACGAAGGGCAATTACATTTTCATATGTTCTTTCATCTCCCATGACGCCGACTGTTTTTATGGGCAACAAAATTGCAAAAGACTGCCAGATCTGTTCATAGAGACGCGCTTTCTGGATCTCTTCCAAAACTCTTTCATCAGCCTCTCTTAAAATCTCCAGACGTTCACCGGTGACATCACCGAGAATCCTTATGGCAAGACCTGGTCCAGGAAATGGCTGTCGATGAATAAGCACATCAGGAAGCTTTAAATCTTTGGCGATAAGTCTTACCTCATCTTTAAAAAGATCTCTTAGTGGCTCTAAAAGTTTAAACTTCATCTTTGCCGGAAGCCCACCGACATTATGGTGGCTTTTTATTTTTGCTGAAGGCCCGCCGAATGCAGAAACTGACTCTACTACGTCCGAATAAAGTGTACCTTGAGCTAAATACTCAACATTTTTTAAGGTCTTGGCTTTTTCTTCAAAGACCTTGATGAATTCTTCTCCGATAATTTTTCTTTTAGCCTCTGGATCGGTAACACCTTTTAATTTAGTCAAAAACCTTTTACTGGCATCCACCACTGTCAGATTAAACCTCATAAATTCGCCAAAGACTTTTCTCACCTGTTTTGCTTCGTTTTTTCTTAAAAGACCGTTATCGATAAAAATACATTTTAAACGCCTTCCAATTGACCGATGTATTAAAGCTGCCACCACTGAAGAATCAATTCCTCCGCTTAGACCGCAGACAACCATTTTTTTCTTCCCGACAGTAAAACGAATATCCTCTATACTTTTTTTAACCAAAGAACGCATGACCCAGCGAGGCGCACAACGACAGACCCTAAAAACAAAGTTATTAATAATCTGAGTTCCTCTTTGGGTGTGCACTACCTCAGGATGAAATTGCAATCCGAAAATCTTTTTCTGTTTATTGGATATGGCTGCATTAGTAGTACTTAAACTATGCGCCATAGTTTTAAAACCAGGAGGCAACTTAACAACACTGTCGGCATGACTCATCCAGCTGGAAATATTTGCCGGAAGCGAATAAAAAAGTGTGGTGTTATCATCAATAAAAATCTCAGTCTTGCCGTATTCGTGAGACTTCAAGGATTTAACCTTACCGCCTAAAACTTCACAAATAACCTGCGCACCATAACAGATGCCCAGTATAGGAATTCCCAGTTTAAAAATCTTATTATCCGGCATAGGCGGCTTTTTATCATATACACTTGCCGGACCACCGGAAAGAATCAAACCCTTAGGCTTAAGATCTTTTATCTCCTCAGCTGGTGTCTTATAAGAAATAATTTTACTAAATACCTTGTTTTCCCTAACACGTCTAGCAATAAGCTGCGTATACTGCGAACCAAAATCAAGTATTAAAACCGTGTCTTTACTGGTCATTATTTTCCCATCCCTACTCTTTGCACTACCTGAAATATTTTTCCTTCTGTCTGTATGGAAGGTGCGATGATGATCTCAACATCATGCATTTCTTTTATGTTTTTTGCTCCCAAAGATCCCATAGAAGTTGTTAACGCACCCATCATATTTTGAGAACCGTCATCAACTCTTGCCGGACCAAACAACAACTCTTCTAACGTTCCGCTTATTCCAACCTTTATGCGCGTTCCTCGCGGTAGATTTGCATGACTTGTAGCCATGCCCCAATGAAATCCTTTACCCGGAGCTTCTTTTGCCTTAGCAAATGTTGAACCTACCATAACTGCATCTGCACCACTGGCAAATGCCTTACACACATCTCCGCCTGTACGCATACCACCATCAGTTATAATGGGAATATACTTACCGGTTCTTTTATAATAAAAATCTCTTGCTGCTGCAGCATCTAAGCTTGCTGTAACTTGGGGCACGCCAATACCCAAAACCCCTCTTGTCGTACACGCTGCACCAGGGCCAACTCCAATTAATACAGCTGAAGCCCCAGCCTCTAATAATTCCAATGTCATAGAATAGGTCACACAGTTACCGATAGCAACCGGTATCTTCATCTGTGTGCAAAGTTTTTTTAAATTAAGCGTCTTATATTGCGTAGTGATATGTCTTGTACTTACAACTGTTGCCTGAACAACAAACATATCTGCTCCGGCATCTTGAGCAATCCTGCCAAAACGCTCGGCATTCTGCGGAATACAGCTTACTGCAGCAATACCTTTTTTCTTCTTAATTTCATATATTCTTCTGGAGATAAGTTTTTCTTTTATCGGTTTAGTATAGATCTGCTGAACCAACTTTGTCGCTTTTTCTGTTGTCGCCTTGGATATCTTTGATAACACCTCTTCGGGATTATCATATCTAGTCTGCACACCGTCAAGATTAATTACAGCCAAACCTCCAAGCCTACTCATTTCAACCGCTAAGCGTACATCCACAACCCCATCCATAGCTGCAGCAATAATCGGAACACGGAATTTTTTGTTTGCAATAGTAAGTGATGTATCAACTTCCTGAGGATTAATAGTAACCATTCCTGGTACCAAAGCTACATCATCAAAGCCGTAACACTTTCTGGCTCTTTTATTTATGCCAATCCATTCTGCCATTTCTATCTCCTATTTTTATATATAAAATTTAGCTAATTATACTCTAAAATACCGAATTGTCAAGATTATTGTTTAGCTAGTGTTTAAAAAACTTAAAAAATAATTAATCCCGATATCCTCGCTTTTATAAACTATAACCAGATAATTAAAATACTTAATATAACAATTATCTATTGATATATATTTTGAGCAACAAAAAAAGGACGACAGAAATTAATCTATCGCCCTTTTTAATTAACTTCTTTTTACTTAACGGATTAATACATCCCTCCGCCCATACCGCCCATACCCGCTGGAGGCATAGCTGGCATAGCAGACTTATCCTTTTCCGGAAGGTCTGTAACTAATGCCTCTGTAGTAAGAAGTAACCCTGATATGCTGGATGCGTTCTGAAGTGCAGTACGCGTAACCTTGGTCGGATCAATTACACCGGCTTTGATCATATCAACGTATTTATCTTCTCCTACATTATAACCAATATTCGTATCGGCTTCTTTTACTTTCTGTACGACAATAGAACCTTCTAAGCCTGCATTTATAGCAAGCTGTCTAATAGGTTCTTCTAATGCGCGTCTTATGATTGCCACGCCTATCTGTTCATCCTGGGCAAGCTTTAACTTTTCTAAAGCAGGTATAGTCCTTAAAAGTGCGACTCCGCCGCCAGGAACAATTCCTTCTTCTACTGCAGCGCGGGTTGCATGAAGCGCATCCTCTACACGCGCTTTTTTCTCTTTCATTTCCGTTTCAGTAGCAGCACCGACATTTATAACCGCAACTCCGCCGGCAAGCTTAGCAAGACGCTCCTGAAGCTTTTCCTTATCATAATCAGAATCATTTGTTTCAATCTGTGTTCTGATCTGGGCAATCCTACCATTAATGGCAGTGGTCTTTCCTGCGCCTTCAACGATAGTTGTATTTTCCTTGTCGATCCTTACTCTTTTTGCACGGCCCAAATCTTCAACATCGATATTCTCTAACTTTAGACCTAACTCTTCTGTTATAGCTTTACCTTCTGTAAGAATAGCAATATCTTCAAGCATTGCCTTTCTTCTATCGCCATATCCGGGTGCTTTTACCGCACAACAGGTAAATGTACCGCGAATCTTATTAACCACTAAAGTTGCCAAGGCCTCTCCGTCCACATCTTCAGCAATTATCAAAAGCGGTTTGCCTAAACGAGCAATCTTCTCCAAAAGAGGCAGAAGGTCTTTTAAGGCTGAGATTTTCTTCTCATGGATTAATACATAAGCATCTTCTAAAACCACCTGCATTCTTTCTGTATCGGTTGCAAAATAAGGTGAAAGATAACCCTGATCAAACTGCATCCCCTCTACAGTATCTAGGTAAGTTGTAATAGTCTTTGATTCTTCAACAGTTATTACACCGTCTTTACCAACCTTTTCCATAGCCTCTGCTATCTTATCGCCTATGGTAGCATCACCGTTTGCAGCAATAGTTGCAACTTGTGCAATTTCTTTATTATCCTTAATTGACTTAGCCAACTTTTTTAACTCTTCTGTTACAAGTTCAACTGCTTTATCAATACCTCTTTTTAGAGCCATAGGATTTGCTCCAGCTGTAACATTTTTTAAACCTTCTCTGTAAATAGCTTCAGCTAGAATTGTCGCTGTGGTTGTGCCGTCACCGGCATTATCAGAGGTTTTCTCAGCAACTTCCTTAATCAACTGAGCTCCCATATTCTGATAGGAGTCTTCTAAATCAATTTCCTTTGCTACTGTTACACCGTCTTTGGTGATTGTGGGAGAACCAAACTTTTTATCTAAAACAACATTTCTTCCCTTTGGTCCTAAAGTTACCTTAACTGCCTTTGCCAACTGCTCAACGCCTGAGAGCATCTGGCGCCTTGCTTCATCGCTAAAAATCAACTGCTTAGCCATAATAAAATCCTCCTTGTTTTTTTATTATTTTAAAATCGCTAAAATATCTTCTTCCTTAATTATAATAAGTTCTTCTCCGTCTTTTGTGGTAATTTCCGTTCCGGAATATTTGCCGTAAAGAACCTTATCTCCTGTTTTAACCTCTAAAGAAACCACCTTGCCATCAACTGTCTTGCCTTTTCCCACAGCGATTACTTCAGCCTCCTGAGGCTTTTCTTTGGCTGAATCAGGTAAAACAATACCACCTTTAGTCTTGTTTTCTGCTTCCAGCTGTTTTAAAACTACGCGTTCACCTAGTGGTTGAATCTTCATATCCCTTCCTCCTTTTTTTTATAGTTATATTAAAAGTTAGCAGTCTTTGTCCCTGAGTGCTAAACCCAAGGCAAAAAAAATACCTCCTGCCAGAAACTTAATTATATGTAAGTTTTGATTTTTGTCAAGATTTTTTTTAATTAAAATGTAAAGCCCATACACCCAGACTGATAAGGCTTACTCCCAAAACCTTTAACGGTGTAATTGATTCCCTAAAAATAACCGCACCCAATAAAAAAGCTACCAAAGGATATGTCCCTGATAACGGCACCATCTTTGAAACCTGGCCGATCTTTAACCCTTGGTAAAAAAACATCTGCGCGACAATACTGGCTAAAAACCCTCCCAGCACCAATAGCAATACGCTTTTTAAATCAGCTGACTTTATTTGATTATAATCAACCATAAAAATACTTAAAAAAACCAACCCCAGCAAAACACCAATAGATCTAAAAAACAAACCCGTAACCGGAGTAACCTTATCCAAACCGCTTTTTTCAATCAAGGGAACCATACCCCAAATAAGAGCTGTAAGGATTGCCCAGGTAAACGCATTCATCTTTTTTTCCTTTTATCTATTTTTTCTTTTCTTTTTATTGTTTTCCAGTTACTGATAATCTCTTTTGACGAACTAACCTTTAGACCTGAGAACACATGCGGGTGGCGCCTTTTTAACTTCTTGATTAATATTTCCATAACATCTTCAATGTCAAATTTATTATTCTTCTTTGCAATCTGCGCATGAAACATCACCTGTAGCAATATATCTCCCAGCTCTTCTTTCATATGCTCATACGTATTTTCTTCAACAGTCTCAATAAACTCTATCGCCTCTTCTTTAAGATAAGGAATTAAACTTTCATGGGTCTGTTCCTTATCCCAAATACATCCCTTTTTCCCATGCAGGGTATTAAAAACCCTCTTCAGCTCATTAAACCTAGTCTTTTTTTTCATGATAATACCTATATAATAATGATATTGCCTTAAGTGTCAGATTATTTTGAATATAATCAATTCTTTTGATGTATTTTCTTAACAGATCCGTGCTTCCACCTGTTGCCACAACCGAATATGGTTTTTTAATTCCTTTAGCAAGACGCAGGACAATATCGTCTGTAAGAGCGCTAAAGCCATAGACGATGCCGTTTAAAATGCTCTCTTTTGTGGTCTTGCCGATTAAACCCTTTGGCCGGGTGAGCCTCACTTTAGGTAAAAGCGCTGTCCGATTATAAAGGGCATCTAATGAAAGTGACAGACCTGGAAAAATCAAACCTCCTAAATATTCTCTTTTTTCTGTTACCACATCAAAGGTAACCGCTGTACCAAAATCAACAAGAATAAGACTGTGTCTATATAATAAACTTCCGCCAAAGGCATTAAGAAGCCTGTCTGTCCCTACCTCTTTCGGACTTTTGTATTTATTCTTTATGGGGATTTTGATATCTTTTTCTATGATTAAAGGTCTTTTCCCGATTGCAGACTTTACTAAAGAAGAAATTCTTTTCTCCGCAAGAGGAACCACGCTACAGATAAAACAATCATCTATCTTTATTTTATTGATAAATTTCCTGAATGCGGATTTCTGCTTATGTGTTTGCCGAGTAGGAAAATCTTTGCTCTTTAAAAGCCTTCCCTGTTTAAAAATCCCTAAGCTTATATTAGTATTACCGATATCGATAGCCAAAAACATTATTCTATTATCCTTAACTTATCTACGCTTAAAAACTTTCTTGTTTTTTTATTGACTGTCACCATTAAAGAGCCGTCAGCACCGAAACCTTTAACTTTTCCTTTATACTCTTTAGAGCTGATCCTTAAAACAACTTTTTTATCAACCATCCTGGACAAACTCTTAAGCTTATCTATTAAAAGAGAATAATTACCTTTTAAAAACACTGCGTAGTTTTTATCCAGCTCTTCGCTTGATAGCCTTAATAATTCTTTATTAGAAAGTCTTTTAGCTGTTTCTTCATAGATACTAGTAGCGGTATGCACTAAATCAACAGCATTGACTTGATTGTTAATCCCTACACCGGCAATAACAAACTTTACCCGATCAATGGTTGAATCCATTTCCACCAATATACCACAGATCTTTTTATTTCCCACCATAATATCATTGGGCCACTTGATCCAGGCATCAATCCCTAAACGCCTTAAGACACTAGAGACGGAAACTGCAGAAAGTATTGTCACTAGGCTCAACCTTAAAAACGAATCTTTAGGCCGTAAGATAACGGAAAAATACAACCCCCCTTTGGGAGAATACCATTTTCTACCCAAACGGCCTTTTCCTTTGGTTTGCCGATCAGAAACAATAATGCTGCCTTCGGATAGGCCTTTTAGTGCAAGTGAAAAAGCCAGATCATTAGTAGATTCTAAAGACCTATAATGATAAATATGCAGCCCAATTATCTTAGCATTAATTCTTAATTTTTCTTCATGGTCTTTAAAGACCCTTATTATTCCTGCGTCCATTTTTTTTCTTTTTATTATTAAACAACTTTTTTAAGCCGTCTATCTTATCCCTTATATCAATTGCCTGCTCAAAATCTAAATTTCTAGCAGCCTGCTCCATTTCCAGGTTAAGCCGAGCAATCAGCTCATCAAACTCAAAAGAAGCTTCATCTAAACCAGTTACTTCTTTCTCAATTTTTTTTGCTTGGTAAAACTGTTCGATGCCCTCTTTTATGGCCTTGACGATGGTTTTAGGGGTAATCTTATTTTTTTTATTGAATTCAAACTGGATTTCACGCCGGCGCCTGCTTTCATCAATTGCTTTTTTCATTGAACCGGTTATCTTATCAGCATACATTATTACCCTGCCATTTATATTACGGGCAGCACGTCCAGAAACCTGAATAAGGCTTGTCGCAGAACGCAAGAATCCTTCCTTATCCGCATCCAGTATTACTACAAGTGAAACCTCTGGAAGATCTAAGCCTTCCCTTAATAGATTTATCCCCACAAGACAATCAAATTTATTTTCCCTCAATTCTTTTAATATTTTTGTTCGCTCAATGGTCTTTATCTCAGAGTGCAAATACTGGGTCTTGATTTTTTTATCTTCTAAATAACTGGCCAGATCTTCTGCCATGCGCTTGGTAAGCGTAGTAACCAGACTGCGCTGGTTGTTCTTGTTTTGCAAGCTTAATTCTTTTACCAAATCCTCAATCTGGTTTTTTGTAGGTCTGATGATAATCTTAGGGTCTAAAAGACCGGTGGGCCTAATGATCTGCTCAACTACCTTGTCCTGACTTCTTTGCAATTCAAATTCACCAGGTGTAGCGGAAACAAAAACCACCTGTTTTAAATGAGCTTCGAACTCATCAAACCTTAAAGGCCTGTTATCAAGACAGCTTTCTAACCTAAACCCGAAATCAACCAAAACCTTTTTTCTTGCCTTATCGCCATTATACATTCCCCTAACCTGAGGAACAGTAACATGGCTTTCATCGATTATCGTGAGAAAATCTTCAGGAAAATAATCCAATAAACAAAAGGGTCGAGAACCAGCTGATCTTGCAGACAAGTAACGCGAATAATTTTCAATGCCATGGCAATAGCCTACTTCAGCGAGCATCTCCAAGTCATACTCTGTACGCGACTTTAAACGTTGCGCCTCTAAAAGTTTATTTTCATCTTTTAATTGCCTAAACCTTTGTTCCAATTCTTTTCTTATTAAACAAAGGGCAGAATCTCTTTTTGCTTCCTCAATTAAAAAATGTTTAGCCGGATAAATCGCAATCCTGTCAAAAAAACCCAGCGCTTTAGCTGTAAGATGATCTATCTGAATAATATTAACGAGCTTATCTTCTTCAAACTCCAACCTTATTGCCCACTCTAAGTATGCAGGGAAAACTTCGATAATATTACCTCTGACGCGGAACTTTCCTCGGGTAAAATCATAATCGTTTCTTTCGTACTGAATCCTGACAAGGCTTAACAAGAAATCCTCACGATTAATTAAATCTCCTCTTTTTAACATAATCAGCTGCCCCTTATACTCATCGGGTGAACCTAAATTATAAATACAAGAAACGGATGCAACGATTATCACATCTTCTCTAGCCATAAGACTGCTAGTACTAGAAAGCCTAAGCATATCAAGCCGCTCATTAATGGAGGCATCTTTTTCGATATAGGTATCGGTCTGGGGAATATAGGCCTCGGGCTGGTAATAGTCATAATAACTTACGAAATACTCTACGGCGTTTTCCGGGAAAAATTCTTTAAACTCAGTATAAAGCTGTGCAGCCAAAGTTTTATTATGTGATATGACAAGTGTGGGTTTATTGAGTTTCGCAATTACATTGGCTAAAGTAAAAGTCTTACCGGAACCGGTAACACCCAAAAGAGTCTGGTACCTTTTACCATCTTTTATATAACCGGTAAGAGATTTTATCGCTTGGGGCTGGTCTCCTTTTGGCTTGAAGGAACTTTTTAGTTTAAAACTATTCATAAAAAGGAGGGATAATAGATTTTAAGCTCAATTTGCTTTTAGTTGACAAAACAATAGTTACATACAAACAACAAAACAACTACAAATTGAATTTCTTTCATGTTTTCCTACTATTGGTTAACTCAAGGCTTATATCTAAAGATTTAACTGTATGGGTAAGCGACCCCACGGAAATAAAATCCACGCCTGTAAAAGCAATTCTTCTAACATTGTCTAAATTTACGTTTCCTGAGGCTTCAAGTAAAACTGTCCCTGCCTGCTTATTCCTCAGAAGAACGCATTTTTTCATAGCAGGCGGCTTCATATTATCAAGCAGAATTATATTAGGTTTTAATTCTAAGGCTTTTTTAAAATCCTTTAAGCTTTCAACTTCTATCTCGACTTTCATATTTTCAGGTTTATTCTTTAAGGCAATTCTTAAAACCTGCTCAATGCCTCTACCTTGTAAATGATTATCCTTAATAAACACCATCTTATCCAAGCTTGACCTGTGGTTAACTGCACCGACGCAGCGCACAGCATACTTATCTAATAAACGCATTCCCGGAGCGGTTTTACGCGTATCAGTAATCTTCGCTTTTGTACCCTTTGTTTCTTTAATAAAAAGTTTTGTTTTGGTTGCAATTGCTGATAGATGTGACAAAAAATTCAAAATGACTCTTTCTGACTTTAGAATAGAGCGCCTATTGCCAATAAGTTCAGCAATAACGCAATTAGGTTTTACCGAGTCACCGTCTTTTAATAAAATCCTGGCCTTTACTTTTTTATCCGTAAGAGCGAAAATCTCTTTTATCAAATCCAGACCGCAGACTATGCCTTTTTCTTTTGCAATGATTCTTGCTTTTGTTGTTTCTTTAGAACCAATTAAAATATTGGAGGTGATATCACCAGAGGCGATATCTTCTTTTAATGCCAAAACCAATAATGCCTTAACTGATTTTTCCTTGTAAATCATTATAGGTCTTTTGCCATTTGATAAGCTTATCTTTTAGTTCTTTCAGGATTGAGTTTTCTTTTTCCACAACCTCAGCCGGGGCTTTTTTGACAAAGGATGCATTTTCCAAACGCTGGGTTTTTGAAACAATCATCTTCTCCAACTGAACAATTTCCTTTTCCGCCTTGGATCTTTCCTTGGCTATATCGACCAAGCCTTCAAGCTCAATAAAAAACTGCACCTGATTTACAACCGTTGTTAAAAAAGTGTCCAGGACAGGAACTTTTTCACTGGTGATGATTTCAGATACATTCGCCAGATTTTTGATGTAACCAGACAAACTATTTAGACGCTTGAAATCAGCTTTATTTAAAACAGCAGTCACCTTTACCTTGATTGACTCTTTTAAATTTATCTGCTTGCGCAGATTCCTTAATCCTGAAACAGCGCTTATTAAAAACTGCATTTCTCTGTCAGCGTCTTTATCGATCAGATAATTTTGCATATGCGGCCACTTACTTGTAATAATCGAACTACTCTTTACATCAATCCTATGCCAAAGCTCCTCAGTTAAAAAAGGCATAAATGGATGCATCACACGTAAGGATTTCTCTAACACCTTATACATGATAAGCTGTATGCCAGGCTGATTAATGTTCGGCTTGATCAATTCCAGATACCAATCACAGTACTTATGCCAGAAAAATTCATAAATGATATTAGCAGCTTCGTTAAAATTATAATTGGCTATTGCCTGTTCCAAATCGGAAACCATGGAGTAAAATTGACTTAATATCCAACGACTGGCTAAATCAAGATCTTCATTCTTAACAAATTCGCATAAGTCACGGTTGATATCTGATGTGAGATTCATTAATACAAAACGCGAGGCATTCCAGATTTTATTGGCAAAATTCCTGCCCATCTGGAATTTTTCTTCCGCCAAGAATACATCCTGGCCTGTAGCAGTAATGGATATAAGGCTAAACCTTAATGCATCAGCACCGTATTTTTCAATAATATCCAAGGGGTCAATTACATTGCCTAAAGACTTGGACATCTTCTTACCGGTTAGATCCCTTACTGTTCCGTGCAGGTAAACGTCTTTAAAGGGTGCCTCTTTCATAAACTCAAATCCAGCCATGATCATGCGCGCTACCCAAAAAAATATAATCTCCGGGGCCGTTACCAAAACAGCAGTAGGATAATAATATTTCAAATCGCTTTTGTATTGGGCTCTTTTTACCGGATCTTGAGTATCAAAAGGCCAGTAGAATGTGGCAAATGACCAAAGCCATGAAGAAAACCAGGTATCTAAAACATCTTCTTCCTGTCTGATATTCTTTGAGGCGCATTTCTTGCAGACCTTGACTTCATCTACACTGGCAAATACCTTATTACAATCCGAGCAATACCATACCGGTATCCTATGGCCCCACCAAATCTGACGGGATATACACCAGTCATGGATATTTTCCATCCAATTAAGATAAACCTTCGTCCAACGATTAGGGTGAAATTTTATCTTACCTTTTTTAACCGCCTTAATTGCAGGTTTTGCCAAGGGTTTCATTCTAACAAACCACTGTCTGGACAGATACGGCTCAATTATAGTATGACATCTGTAACAATGCCCAGCAGAAAACTTATGCGGCTGTTCCTTTATAAAAAGATTTTTCTTTTTTAAATCCTCCAGAACTTTTTCTCTGGCCTTAAACCTGTCTAAACCAGTATAGCCTGACGCATTTTTATTAATCGAACCATCAGGATTTAACACGTTTATAAAGTCCAGCTTGTGTTTTTTTCCCAAAACATAATCATTGATATCATGTGCCGGGGTCACCTTGACTGCACCTGTACCAAAATCCTTATCGATTGAGTTATCAGCAATTATTTTAATCGGCCTATCCACCAGAGGAAGCATAACAGTCTTTTTTACTAACTTTTTATATCGTTTGTCTCTAGGGTTAACCGCTACTGCCGTATCACCCAGCATAGTCTCAGGACGGGTCGTAGCAACAGTAATAAACCCATCCGGTCTATCCTTTAACGGATACTTCAAATAATAAAGCTTACCGTCTAATTCCTGATGAGGCGCTTCTTCGTCAGAAAGCGCAGTCTGACATCTCGGACACCAGTTTATTATCTTATCATCCTGATAGATGAGTTTTTTATTCCACAGTCGTACAAAAGCCTCTTTTACTGAACGCGAATAAGCCTCATCCATAGTAAAACGCTCCCTTGACCAATCACAGGAAGAACCAAGCCTTTTGAGCTGCCTTATAATCGTAGAACCATACTCATTTTTCCACTGCCATACCTGTTTTACGAATTCATCCCTTCCCAGATCCTGCCGCGTAAGGCCTTCTTTGGCAAGTTTTTTTTCTACAACATTCTGGGTCGCAATTCCTGCATGATCTGTCCCAGGCACCCATAAGGATTCATCATTCCTCATACGGTGAAACCTAATTAAAATATCCTGAATGCTGTTATTTAAGGCATGACCCATATGCAGGATTCCTGTAACATTAGGAGGAGGTATTACAATACAGAATGGATTCTTGGTCGCCTTAGGACGAGAAGCAAAAAGATTTTCTTTCTGCCAAAAATCAAACCACTTACCCTCTGCTTCCTTGGGATTATATTTTGATGGAATCTCGTTCATTGAATGTAAAAATTATAGTGAATTACTACAAAATTATTCTGGGTTGTCTTTTAAAAGCTTGTATTCTACAGAATCAATCAAGGCCTGCCAACTGGCTTCGATTATATTTTCAGATACCCCAATAGTACTCCAAGTGTCTTTCTCATCCTGAGACTGAATCAAGACCCTAACCTTGGCGGCGGTTCCAGCCTTTTCATCTAACACACGCACCTTAAAATCAGACAGATGCATCTTAGATAAAGTCGGGTAGAATTCTTTTAAAGCCTTTCTTAAAGCATTGTCCAAAGCGTTTACCGGACCATCACCTTCTGCTGCAGTATGCTCTTTTACTCCTTTAACTCTAAGCTTGATGATTGCTTCTGATGAAATTTTCTTATCTGTCTTTTTCTCAATCACCACCCTAAAACCTTCCAGATCAAAAAACTTTTTGCATTTCTTTAACGCCTTCCTCACCAAAAGCTCAAACGACGCCTCAGCTGCCTCATAATGAAAACCTTTGTTTTCCAGCTTTTGAATAAGCGAAAGGATTTTTTTGGTCTTAGGGTCGTTTTTTGCCAGGTCCAGCTCCAGGTCTTTCGCGCGCAGAAGGATTCCGCTTTTTCCTGCCAGCTCAGAAACAAGTATCCTGCGCCTATTACCAACCAGTTCAGGATCAATATGCTCATAACTAACCGGATTTTTCATTACTGCATTAATATGTACTCCTCCTTTATGGGCAAAAGCAGAAATACCTGTAAACGGCTGGTCGTTTCTAAGACGCGCATTGCTTATCTCAGCCACAAAATGCGACAGATAAGTCAGATCCTTTAAGCTTTTTTCGCTAATGCAATCAATGTTAAGCTTTAGCTTCAAATTTGCAATTATAGGAATTAAATCTGCATTGCCGCAACGCTCGCCATAACCATTAATCGTACCCTGCACCATATCACAACCTGCCTCAACCGCAGCTAGAGAATTAGCAATAGCTAGA